>JACCEE010852121.1_pt1 | contig 66380 bp, 71 predicted proteins | sample 7449931 | NCBI WGS metagenome assembly JACCEE01 (sample SAMN15323457, study PRJNA562643) | freshwater metagenome | isolation source: river surface water | place: USA:Blue River Watershed | collected 2017-08-19
AAGGAGTAACAAATGCCCGTAATCAATGGGAAAACATTATTGGCAAAAGCCCCCATCCGGGAGATGATCCCTCACAAGCTGAAGTCCCACGGGGTCTCGTGGGGGTTAGCTGAAGCCGGATATGACCTCCGCATCCGTCAGGAGATCATCTTCAAACCCGGCATGACAATGGGACCGACCATCGAAGTCAATGGTGAACTCGAACATGGACGGTTCTGTCTGGCCTCGGCCATCGAAGAATTCGACATGCCCTCTGATCTGGTGGGCGTGGTCCACGACAAGAGCACATGGGCACGTCAGGGCCTGTCCGTCTTCAACACGGTCATCGAACCGGGGTTCAAGGGAGGACTGACTCTTGAGTTGGTCTTCCATGGGTATGAAGAATTGATCATTCCAGCAGGTGCTGGAATTGCTCAAGTCATCTTCAGTACCTTGGCGCATGACGCTAGGTATGAGGGTAAGTACAGTGGACAATCCACCGACCCTGAACCAGCGAGGTTTGATTGACCCAGTATCAGGCAAATAAACCTGTTCCTTCGGTCTTCGATTAGGTAAGACAGCGGGGGGACACACCATATCTTGTGGTGGCCCTCACCATTTCCAGACAGCAGAGGAACCGAAATGACTTCACCATTTCACGCTCCAATCGCGGAGCAGATTTGGGATGCCAAATACCGCTTCAAAGAAGCAGATGGCACCCCCATCGACCAGACGGTCGAAGACACTTGGCGTCGGATCGCAGAGGCACTGACCGCCAAGGAGACCAGCAACATGGCCCCCGTCATGGCGGACGAGTTCTACGAAGCCCTCGAAGACTTCCGCTTCCTGACCGCAGGACGCATCACCGCAGGGGCAGGCACTGGCCGCATGGTCACGCTGTTCAACTGCTACGTCATGGGCACGATCCCTGACAGCCTCAACGGCATCTTCGAGATGCTGAAGGAAGCCGCTCTCACCATGCAGCAAGGTGGTGGCATCGGATACGACTTCAGCACCCTGCGTCCCAAAGGTGCTCTGGTCAAGAAGCTCGGAGCAGACGCTTCTGGCCCCCTGAGCTTCATGGATTGCTGGGACAGCATGTGCCGCACGATCATGTCGGCAGGCAGCCGCCGTGGGGCCATGATGGGCACCATGCGGTGCGATCACCCGGACATCCGGGACTTCATCACTGCCAAGCAAGACAGCGCCCGTCTGCGCATGTTCAATCTCTCGGTGCTTGTCACCGATGACTTCATGAAAGCTGTCGAGGACAACGCCGACTGGTCCCTCCACTTCGACGGCAAGGTCTACGAAGTGACCAAGGCCCGCGAACTGTGGGACTTGATCATGAAATCCACCTATGATTATGCCGAACCCGGTGTGATCTTTATCGACCGCATTAACAAGGATAATAACCTTCGTTATTGCGAAACGATTTCCGCAACTAATCCTTGCGGAGAACAGCCCTTGCCTCCGTATGGTGCCTGCCTCCTTGGTTCGGTCAACATGGCGAAAATGGTCGATCACCCGTTCGAGAAGAATGCCAGCCTGAACGTACCTCTCCTCAAGGAGACTGTCGCCCGTGCCGTCCGCATGATGGACAACGTGGTGGACGTGTCGAACTTCCCTCTGCCCCAGCAGCAGCAGGAAGCCTACGACAAGCGTCGTCTCGGCCTCGGTGTGACCGGCGTGGCCGACATGCTGATCATGCTCGGCGTGACCTACGGGTCCGACGAAGCCGTGGCGATCATGGACGAATTGTCCCGTGAAATCGCTCTGGCTGCCTACTGGGCCTCGGTCGAACTGGCGAAGGAAAAAGGGGCTTTCCCCAAATTCGATGCCGATGGTTATCTGGCCTCGGGCACCTTCGCTCAGCGTCTGTGCGAATATGACCCGGACCTTGGGGCTGCCATCCGCAAGCATGGCATCCGCAACAGCCATTTGACCAGCATCGCCCCCACCGGCACGATCAGCCTCTATGCTGGCAATGTGTCATCGGGCATCGAGCCGGTCTTCGCCTATGAATACACCCGCAAGGTGCTTCAGAAGGACGGTTCCAAGACCGAAGAACTGGTGCAGGATTACGCTGTAAAAGCGTACTGGGAATGGTTCGGTGAAGACGGTTCGGAACATACGGGTATTCTGCCGGATTACTTCGTATCCGCTCAGACCTTGCCACCAGAAGCTCATCTGAAGATGCAAGCTGCTGCCCAGAAATGGGTGGATAGCTCCATCTCCAAGACCATCAACCTCCCCGAGGACATCTCGTTCGAGGACTTCAAGGAGGTTTACTGGCGAGCCTATGAGATGGGCTGCAAGGGCTGCACGACCTACCGGCCCAACGATGTGACCGGCTCGGTCCTGTCGGTGGAACCAAAGAAGAAGGAGGAGGAGGCCAAGCCTGTCTCCGATCTGGTCAACGTGGACTACGCTGAAATCGAGATGCGGGTTCTGGCTCAGATGGAACCCACTCCTCGGCCTGACACTCTGGATGGCTCCACCTACAAGCTGAAATACGGGATGGATAGTATCTATATTACCATCACCGATATTGAAGAAAATGGTCAGGTCCGTCCCTTCGAGGTGTTCATCAACTCGAAGAACGTCGAGCACTTCGCATGGACCATCGGCATGGCCCGCATGATCTCTGCGATCTTCCGTCGCCCGCACGACAGTCGTTTTGTGGTGCAGGAACTCAAGGAAGTGTTCGACCCCAAGGGTGGACAGTTCATGAAGGGTAAATATATCCCTTCCATGCTGGCTGCTATCGGCGGGATCATCGAACGCCACATGATGCGGATCGGCTATATCGAGGGCAAAGAGGTCAGCACGACCAAGCTCACGGCTGACGAACCGCCTGTCATGGGTCTGGTCAAGGCCCCGAAAGCCTGCCCGAACTGCCACGGTTACAGCTTCAAGGTCGAAAGTGGCTGCGAGGTCTGTGTGGACTGCGGCCACTCAAAGTGTGGCTGATACTGCCTCTCAGTCTGCACTGAACTAGGGGATGGGTGAAAACCCATCCCCATTTTTTATTAATCACGGAGATAATCGTGGACATCAACGACGACTATGTGGGTGATCGTCTGATCAACCGTTCCACCGCCATTACTCGAACCAGTGTTCCCTTCATGGACGAGAAACTAGGCTGGGAATTTCCTGTACTCGATCACGGGTTCATCCAAATCATCGACTATATGGGCGACGACCATGCCATCGACAGTGCGGCACGCATGTCCTACGGCGAGGGAACCAAGAGGAAGAACGAGGCTCTGGGTCTCATCAACTACCTCATGGGCCATAACCACACCTCGCCCTTCGAGATGTGCGAGATCAAGCTCCATGTGAAGCTGCCGGTCTTCGTGGCCCGCCAGTGGATCAGACACCGGACAGCCAACGTCAACGAATACTCAGCCCGGTATTCGATCCTCGACAATGAGTTCTACATCCCGGAAATCCAAGAGATCACCGCCCAGAGCACGACCAACAAGCAGGGCCGGGGCGAGATGTTGGAAGGCGTCCTCGCCTCTGAAATCCGATCCAAGATGCAGGCCCACAGCCAGTTGAGCTACAACCTGTACGAATGGTTGCTCTCGGATGATGTGGACCTGACCCGTGAACTGGCCCGGATCAACCTGCCCCCGAACATCTATACCCAGTGGGTCTGGAAAACCGACCTGCACAATCTGTTCCATTTCCTCCGGCTGCGGGCTGACCCCCATGCCCAGAAAGAAATCCGTGACTATGCGGAACTGCTGGAATGGATCGTCATGGGCTGGGTGCCGATGGCTTGGGAAGCCTACCGCGTCTACAGGAAAGGGGCCATCTCTTTCTCGGCTCATGAGGCCCTAATGATCCGTGCTGCATTGGCAATGCCTTCGCTGGACGGTGACAACAAGCCGACTTGGGCAGACATGCTTTCCATGCGTGAATGGAAAGCCTTTATTCAGAAAATCGAACACATTAAGTGAAAGGATTACCCTTGAAAACACTGAGCGAAATTGTGGATGAAATCCACAAAAACGACGACACCGGAGCCACCAAGACTCAGATCACCACCATCGCCAACAATCTGATCACCCGTGTTGGTGACAGTCTGAAGGGCGGCGACGAAGTGCGTCTGAACAACCTTGGCACGTTCACCCTGACCCACCGGGATGCCCGTATGGGCCGGAACCCGTCAACAGGCGAACAGGTCCAGATCGCGGCCAAAACCTCGATCAAGTTCAAGGCTACCAAGTCGCTGGCCGATGCTGTAGCCTGACCGGCGTTACTACGGGAAGGAGAGGGGGAGTTTGGAAGCTCGCCCCTTCTCCAACCTGCCAGCGATAGTCCGGGTCGAAATGAACCGTAAAGCGGGTGTAGGAGGTTCATATCCTCTCTGGTTCGATACCTTGGACCAGCTACCGCAGGCACAGGCAAGGACGCTGTACAGACAGCATAGGCAGGTAATCCCGTAGTAATATTATTCAGTTTACCCAGAGGCTGGGAGAGACAAACCGAACCAGAGAAAGGATGTCTCCTGAGTATTTGGGGAGGGTTCCGAGCCTCGCGGTAAGCTGAATGAGGGTTCAGGCTATATCCCCTTTAGGTCAAGCCTCGTTCCCAATAGTCTGTGGACAAAAAACGGATTAACATTAATTTGTTAATCGCCCCGAAAGGGCACCCGTAACCAACCGGGGTAAGCGCGGAAGTTTCGGCTTCGGAAACCGACAAACCAGCAAGCAGGGGTGGAAAGCCCCGCACCATATCTCATAAGGCGTATGGACCGCCCTTTACTTACCCAAGGACGGGAGCCTAACGGCTCGGGGTTCGATTCCCCATGAGATACCTAATTCCCTCAAACCATGCAGCAACCGCCCCGTGATACTGATTGGTTAATACCAGAAGGTTAATTCGGGGGCATGGGCCACCACTGGTAGATCATTTTCATGAGTAAAACCAGTGATAACCCCTCCGGGCCTGCGAGGTATCAAAGCAAGGAACCCCGGTCAGCGTACTGACCCATCGCTAAGCGACTAGGGACAGGGTAGGTGGTGTGGACCGCCGAAGCTAGGGAAGCAAATTCATCATCAAACTAAGAGAGAAAGGGGCCATCCCATGAAGGTTTCGCACCGCGACGACTACGATACTCATGCCGTTATCGGCGGACAGAACGTGCAGGAATTTGGTATCGCACAGACGGCTGAGTTCTTCACCGTCCTGTCGAACACCCTGTATTCCAACAAGCCGCTGGCCGTCATCCGTGAGGTGCTCTGCAACGCATGGGATGCACAGATCGTCGCCGGTCGCACCGACCGCCCCGTCATCATCAAGGTCGATGAGGACAAGTTGTCCATCCGTGATTTTGGTCACGGTATTCCCCACGATTTGATCCATAACATTTACTGTGTTTATGGTAATTCGACCAAGGAAAATGACGGCAACCAGACCGGGGGCTTCGGCCTCGGCTCCAAGTCGCCGTTCGCCTATAGCGACCATTTCACCGTGGTGAACCATCATGACGGCCTGAAACAGGTTCATGCCATCTCCCGTGGCTCCACCATGACACAGGGCAAGCCTGACCGTCGTGTGATGGTCTCCGTACCCACCACTGAGACGGGCGTCGAGGTCATCATTCCGGTCAATAACCGGGAGGACATGCGGAACTTCATCGAGATCACCAAGGACATCGCCGCCTTCGGTGAGATGAACGTCCTCGTGAACGGGGATCAGGTCGAGGTCGTGCCCATCAGCACGGCTGAGAACAACATGTTCCTGACCACCCGCAAGCCTCGTGGGAGCCACAGCGTCATCAACATCCGCTATGGTAATGTCATCTATCCGGTCCAGCCTGACGCCGAATACATCGGCCAGTGGAAGCGGCTGAAAGACATCTTGGACGACATCCCGTCCCGGCACCGCCATCAACACGGCAACGACTTCGTGCTGATCCTTCAGGCACCGCCGAACTCGATCAGCGTCACCCCCAGCCGGGAAAGCCTGTCGAACACCGAGACCACGATCAAGACGCTCCGGGGTCTGTTCACCCAGATCATCGACCACATGCAGACTGGCTCTGACATGTTCGAGGAGCGTCTCCTCGCTGAGCAGGCCAAGGCCATCGACCACCTGTGGGCCGAGGGCTACGAAGAACGGGTCTGGTTCAGTGAGAACCTGCTGACCGACCGGTTCGGTCCCAAAACCGTCAACGACGGTTCGCGGGTCTGGACCCAGATCACCAATATGGTGGAATTTGCTGATTATTATCTTCGTTATAAAGAGAAAATCAGCAACCATATTAAGTTGAAACTGGAACAGCAGCGGGTCGAGATGATGCTCACCCGTGGTGTCCGGCGTCCCCACGACCTCAAGAAGTATCTGCGGATCATGAAAGAGACGCGGAACCTTCGCCGGTCGGGTGAAATGTTCAAGAAGCAGATCATGCGTCCGCTTCTGCGTCATGTGGCAAAACATCCTGTACTGAACCACCGGGCACTGAACATCGTACAACCCTCTCACCGTAATCAGAGGTATGGCTGGACCAATTATGAGAAATATACCCCGAATAATGAGGATTTTCTCAAGCTGCTTCAGGCAGTGGTGATCGTCACCCACAACAAGATCGCCTATGAGGAGGACTACGACGAACTGACCGGGCAGGAGAACAAGATGCCCCACAATCAGGAACGTATTGTCTATGTCGCCCCCCGTACCAAGGGCCACAAGGAAGAAGCCATCGAGCTTTTCACCAAGCTCGGCTTCTATGTCGTGGACTTCGCCACCATGCTCGATGAACACCGGACAGAGAACCATGAGGCCCTCAAGCCTCGCCTCAAGTCGGTGGCTCCGGCCCGACCGAAGAATATCGGTCTGGTCCCCCTGTCCTACAACGTGAAGCAGAATGGGAGTCGTTTCAGTCTGAAAGGCCACCTCACCGAGGGTGCCGAACGGATCGAAACGTACACCCATGTCGTCAAGCCGGAGAGCCTCTCTGGCATGTACAAGCGGTTCTTCCCTTGGGGAGATCAGCAGGCAACAGAGATCGCTTCCCTCTTTGGTTCCAAGATCGGGGTCTGCGTCAGCCAGCCCCAATACGAGAGCCAAAGGAAGAAGGGCTTTGATGATGGGTTCATAATGATCGTCAAGGAGGTGTGCTCCAAGGTGCTCACCTCGCCGAATATCCGAACCCATGTTGAGAACAACCTCGGTCTGCGGGACATGGACCACAGGATCAATCAGCTTTTGTTTATGGCACGGTACAGCACTATTCTGAAGAAACATTTTGGTCTCCCCGACCAGAATACCGAAGATGACTTGAATTTCTATGCTATCTACGAAAGTATGGTGCAGAACTCCCGGAACTACCGTTCCACCCGCCCTGCGGATGGGACATGGGAACAGGTCGTCTACGACACCAAGGAGGAAATCTCGAAATGGACGGCTGCCCCCGCCTATGCTCTGCTTGCGAAGCGTGTGAAGGATAGCGGGGGTCTGGATTATCTGGCCCTTTCCGGCATGCAATATGCTCTCCGTGATTTGGATAAAACCAACCCCGATTATGGGAAAAAGGTTTTCATCGAAACCACAATCATCAATGCACTTAATCTGAGGAAGTGAAATGGAAAAACCCAAAACCCTCCGCGTGGTCAGTGCCGTTGCCGACAAGAAACAGGCCATCCTGTATCTTGAGGACGGCGAGACTCTCGTGATCAAGCAAGGGGATCATCGTCTCGGTGATCTCCTCGACCACATTATCCCGATCACCATCCGTGGCGAAGTCGCTGTGGTCGATCTTCAGGACTTCAGCATCTATGCGGCCTTCGAGCAGAAGACGCAGGGTGCCACCAAGTTCTTCCGCATGGCAAAGAACAAGATCAAGGGCTGGTTCGGCGGTCAGACCGAAACCCACAAGGCCACCATCTCCGAAGACGGCAAACAGGCCATCATGGCTGCCGTCATGGGCACCACCATGACCGAAGAAGAAGTGGCCGAGCACGGCCAGCCCGTGGACATAACCGATGAGGTCGGGGAAGATGAGGTCGTCGTCGCCGTGATCGAGAACAAGGACACCGGCAAGAAGGCCGTCATCCCCGGCGTACACGCGATCAAGCCTCTGATTGACCATGCGGTGCGGACCAACTCGGCTGAGGCGGTCCAGAACTTCTTGACCCGCTGTGCCCAGTTCATCGACAAGCGTCAGCATTCGGTCGATGACCTGATGCGGTTCCTCGAACGAGGCGATCTGCCGCTGGCAGAAGACGGCTCGATTATCGCCTACAAAATGCTGAAATATGGTCGGCATCCCAAGGGCGGTGAATACTTTGTGGACTGCCATTCCGGCAAGATCGACCAGCGGGTCGGCAGCTACGTCTGCGTCAACGAGAACCTCGTGGACCTGAACCGTCGCAACGAATGCTCCAACGGCCTGCACATCGCTCGCCGGGGCTATCTAGGCGGCTTTGGAGGCGATGTCTGCGTGCTCTGCAAGATCGACCCGGAAGACGTGATGGTCGTCCCTCACAACGACCCTGATAAGGTCCGCGTGAAGGGCTACCACATCCTCAGCGTCATGTCCGATGAGGCCATGAAGCTCCTCAAGGCCAACAAGCCGATGACGGGCGAGGAAGACGCTCTGGAAATGGTCTACCGGGCCATCAAGGGCGATCACATCGACCGGATCGAACGGGTTCAGGTCAACGGTCAGTACGGCAGCAACGTCGAAGTGACGAAGCTGAAGCACGACAAGGACCGTGGACGGAATGCCTTCACCCACACTGGTTCCGATCTGAAGAAGGCTGCGGCCCTCGATGACGAAACCAACATCACGGGTGCCGTCGATCCCCGCGACATCAACAAGCGGGTAACGACCGAGCACGAGAAGCTGTCGGGCACCAATCCTGACACGGTGATTACCGATGAACTCAACAGCCTATCCGATGAGGACAAGCAGGCTCTGGACGAAATGCACGATGACATCGTGAATCGCCTTGCTGCCAAGCCGAAAGCGGAAAAGCCCGCCTCCGAACGCGACCTGCTGCTGATGGACTATAACACTGCCCCCAAGGGCAATGCTAAGGTCGATGCAGCACGGGCACTGGTGGCCTTCAAGAAGGCCAAAAAGAAGGGCTGGGACAAGCTCGGCATCGAACAGGAGGTGGTTGATGCCATCCTCGCAGATGCCCAGACGACAGCCTCCCTCGCTCCGGTCAAGGCTTCCCCCAAGCCGAAGACTGGAACCAAGGAGAAGAAGGCCAAGGTCTCCGAACCGACCCATGCTCCCACAACGGGCAAGGGGACCAAGGCTGAACAGGCACGGACCCTCTACGACGCATGGCAGAACTCCGGGAAACCGACTGACTTTGCCAAGCTGGCCGACTTCAAGAAGAAGGCCAAGAAGGGTTGGGCTGTGCTTGGTTTCTCCGATATGGAAATCACGAAGATCGAAGCCGCCCTTTGATCCAGTGATATCCGGGAACCCCTCAGCAGAAATGCTGGGGGGTTTTTATATGTCAATAATATAAGGAGTTAATCCGTTGAATAACGAGAAGGTGAAAGCTGCCCTCGCACCTGATCACTTCAGTCAGTCGGCCTATACAGGCCGGGTCAAACAGACCGAAACCGTCGTCGTCCATGCGGAGGATGGAACCCCTATTCAAAAGGAGGTTACATTCTATATATCTTGGGATAGTATATCGGAAATCCTTGCGTTAGTGAGGAAGCGAGCAGGTTTCACCACCTAAAAACCCCAAGGTAGAATATGTCCAAAAAGGTCAACGACACCGATGTGATCGCGCTTAACAGCGTCGGTATTTCGCTCGCCGGTATCGCGAAGCGTCTCAACTGCCACCACACCACCGTGACTTCCCGTCTCGGTTCTTTGGGTGTGTCGCCTGCTGATACCCGGCGTTCGTTCATGGAGGACATCTTTGATGGCCTTTCCCCGAAACAACAGGAATGGCTGACCAATCAACTTGGTCCGTCCCATTCCGTCAAGGACTTTGTAAAGTCCCTGATTATCCGAGAATATATCTCGAAAAACCCCTGAAAGGATTATCATGGATAAGGAGAAAGACAGCGTTGTCGTCTGCATGGACTTCTTCCAGAAGGGCTATCCCAAGTCCGAGCCGAAGAATTTCCGCACACAGCTTGGGGTCCATTTCGAGGAAATCGCTGAGATGATGGCAACCCTCGCTCCTTCCAGCCCTGAAGACGGTATGCTGATCCACTACGTTGGTGAAGCGATCAAGGCGATGGCGACCCATCTCAAAACCACAGATGGCGTCATCGGTATCAAAGATCGGGTTGAGTTCCTTGATAGCCTCTGCGACACGATGGTTACTTCGGTTGGTCTGGGCCGTCACGCCAACATGGACGTGGCAAATGCCTTCAAGGAGGTCAATCGCTCGAACCACTCCAAATTTGGAGAAAATGGCGAACCCATTCTTGACAATAATCTCAAACTGATTAAAGGTCCGTTTTATAGCAAACCGGAACTTAAATCTTTCGTTTGAGTTTCTGAAAATCCCCGATATAATCGGGACAGACACCGAAAACCCTATGGAGATACCAATGGACGCCATTAATGATGCCGTGCCGAGTACTGCTCGCCTGAATTTCGGGCAGAAGGTCGCGGATACTCAGCCGGTTCACACCCCTGAAGCCGAGACCGAACCCACCGAGACGACCGAAGCCCCCGAGGTCGATGTTGACGAACCCACGAATGTCGATCCTCTGGACGACGCCGCCGTCAGCACGCAGGTCGAAGAAGTTGCAGCCGTCGCTGAGCCGGAGGAGGATGCTGCCTCCGAACCGGAAGAAGCAGCGGGCGAACCGGAAGCCGAAGACGTGACCGAACCCGAAGAAGCCCCCGAGGCTGAGCCGGTCGAGGAAACCGAGGCTGCTGCCCCGGAAGACGCCGAGCAGATCGACACTGACCCCGATGTCAATATCGAAGCTCCGGCTGCAACCTCTGGCAAGGATACCAAGTCGGTCGAGGAACTTCAGGCTGAGCGTGAAAAGCTCGACGCCGAGATCAAGGCCAAGCAGGATGCACAGAAGGCATCGGTCATCGCCCAGATCAAGACCGTGGTCGATACCTATTCGATCCCGGTGGACGAACTGGTCGAGGCGCTGGGCGGTCTCAAATCCAAACGCAAGGGCATCAAGGCCAAGCAGAAGTTCCGCGATCCAGCTTCGGATGCAACATGGTCTGGTCGAGGCAAGGAACCGGCTTGGATCAAGGGCCAGAACCGTGACGACTTCCTGATCCCTGAAGACGAGCAGGAATGAGCTTCCGGGCTGCCTGACAGGCTTCGTGCCCGAAGGACATTACCCGGAGAGAACCCCGCCATTTCTGGCGGGGTTTTTCTTTTTTTGGCTGCCCGAATTAGGGTATGACTAGACATCCCCTCACCGCAAAAACCCAATCCGGGAATGGAAATCCATGAACAACACGCAATATAATTTGAACCAAGGGCAGAAAGCAGCCGCCGAGGCATTTTTCAGCTTTCTGTTTGACCCCTCTCAGAAAGAGTTCATCCTGTCCGGCCCTGCCGGTGTCGGCAAGACCTACTGGATGGGGTACATCATTGATGAGATCATGCCTCGCTACCACGAGACCTGTAAGCTGGTCGGGATCGATCCTGAATATGAGAGCGTGGTTATGACGGCCACGACCAACAAAGCCGCTGAGGTGCTGGAATACGCCACCGGACGGCCCACCCAGACCATCCACAGCTTCCTCAATCTGACGGTCTACGAGGATTACTCGACCGGCAAGGTGAAGCTGAACAAGAACCCCCGGACGTGGACCATCCATGAGCGGATGATCATCTTCGTGGACGAATGCTCCATGATCGACACGCCCCTCTATAACATGATCCATGAGGGCACCATCAAGTGCAAGATCGTGTACGTCGGGGACCACAATCAGCTTGCTCCGGTCACGGAAAAGCTCAGCCCGGTCTACAAGCAGAACAGCCCCATGTTCACCCTGACCGAACAGATGCGGACCTCGATCCCCGAACTGATGGCGACCAACCAGAAGCTTCGGGATACGGTCGAAACCGGCATCTTCCATCCCCTCCATGAGGTTCCGGGCATTATCGAGTATCTCGACAATGAAAATATGCAGAAAATGCTGGATGTCGTTTTCGCAAACCAGACGAAGGAAAGCCGGGTTCTGGCTTATACCAATCGTCGGGTGATCGAATTCAACGATTACATCCGACAGAAGCGGCAGTTGCCTGACAGCTTCCAGCCCGGTGAAATCCTAATCAACAACTCGGCCATTAAGCTGGGTAAGGGCAAGTCTCTTTCTGTTGAGAGCGAAGTGACCATCCGGGCCAACCGGGGCCTGCACACTGTCGAGATCGACAAGGATGTGGTACTGTCTGTTGAGCATCTCGACTTCACCAGCTACCTCGGGGAGATGTTCAACCATGTCCCCGTGCCCACCGACCGGGCGCATTTCGATGCCCTCGTCAAATACTACAAGCGTCAGAAGAACTGGGAGCGGTATTTCTACCTCAAGCAGAACTTCCCGGACCTCCGGCCCCGTGATGCTGCCACTGTCCACAAGTCACAAGGCTCGACCTATGATAGCGTCTTCGTGGACCTCGGTAACATCTCCACCTGCCATCAGGCCGATCAGGCTGCACGTATGCTCTACGTCGCGTTCTCTCGTGCCAAGCACAAGGTCTACGTTTATGGAGACCTTGCAGCGAAATATGGTGGGTTCATCAGAGCATAGCGAGGAAGGACAATGATCAACTCAACACAGATTAACGAGATAATCAGGGCATTAACTGATGCCCTATTTTCAGCGGAAATCAAGCGCCTTCGAAAGAGAGAGCTTGATCTGGTGGCAGAGAATAGATCACTGTCCTCCGAGCACTATGACGGGTTCTTCTATCAGGGTCAGTTTTACACCGACCTTGATCGAAGCCTCGCCGCAAAGGGCATCAAGGCCAGCCTCCATCCTTCCTTGGTTACCGACATGGAGCGACACACCAAGGACAAGAAGGAAGTCGAGTTCGACAGGCTTCGGGTCAAGCAGGCTCTCGCCCTGCTCCTGAAGGATGTCCGAACAGCGCAAGACCTCCGAGATGCTTTGCCTAACCAACTGGCTGAGATGATCGACCATATCAAGGGCATGGAACGTAGTCGGCCAGAAGGGTTCACCCTGATGACCGATCCCCGTAAAATCAAGCAGTACCAGAAGCTCCGGGAGAAGATCGAATTCTACACGGCTGCTCGGCTGCTATACTGAGGGTTTATAATGAAAACTGAAATCACAATTTCCAAGAAAACAGCGGATATTCTTATGGAGGTAATCCGCAAAGCTATCGAAGAAGAAATGAATTTCCCTGAACATGTGGGAGATGAGTGGATGACTTCGATGCAAGAAGCGGAAACTGCTCTGGGAGAGGCTGACCGCATCGTTATTGAGGGGTGAGCCGATGAAATACCTGTTTTTCTCTGATAATGAAAAGACCAAATATCGCATTGCGATTTTGGTTAATAAGATCAGAAAAGACGAGATCATTAAGGAGTATATTACTCCTTTTAATCTCCCCAAGGATGGTGTCATTGTCATCGACCTGCATCAGGCTCCGGGTAAGAAGAAAACCCCGGCTGCCGAACAGAAACGCTATATCGAGGAGGAGCTTCAGCCTGTATTGGACGACCTCGGTGTTGAGTATGTCTTCGTGGCAGACGCCGAGTATTTTAAGACGTTCTCCAAGTCTGCCAAGGCCGACGTGAACCTCGGCTATGTGCTGGACAGCGCATGGGGCAACCAGAAGGTCGCCTACCTGCCCAACTACCAACAGGTGTTCTACGACCCTGAGAAGGTCCGTCCCCGGATCGCTCAGGCCATTATGGCGGTGCTGGGCCACATGGTCGGTTCCTATATTGACCCCGGTCACAGCATCATCAAATACGCCGATTACCCCACCACGGTGAACAGCATCCGCAAGTGGCTGCTCAAGCTGCTCAAATACCCGGCCCTGTCCTGTGACATCGAGGCATACAGCCTCAAGCACTTCTCCGCAGGGATCGGGACGATCACCTTCTGCTGGAACCAAGAGGAAGGAATCGCCTTCCCTGTAGATTTCCTCGGGGAAGCAGAGAGGACCGAAGTCAGGGAAATGCTGCGTGGGTTCTTCGAGACATACGAAGGAACCATGCTTTATCACAGCATTTCCTATGACGTTTATGTGCTGATTTACCAGCTATTTATGGAGCATATTCTCGACCAAGAGGGTTTGCTCTATGGGCTGGAAGTCATGCTCAGGAACTGGCACGATACCAAGCTGATCACCTACCTCGCCACCAACTCCTGCTCCGGCAACAAGCTGGGTCTGAAAGACCAAGCTCAGGAATACGCCGGGAATTATGCTCAGGAAGAGATCAAGGACATCACCAAGATACCCCTTGATCAACTGCTTCAGTACAATCTCGTGGACGGCCTTTCCACTTGGTTCGTTTTCAACAAGCATTACCAAACAATGCTTGATGATAATCAGAATGATATTTACGAGACGATTTTCAAACCGGCTATCGTGGATATTATTCAAATGCAGTTGACCGGCCTGCCGGTTGACATGAAGCGGGTGCAGGAGGTCAAGCCGATCCTGCAAGCAGACAGCGATGACGCCATGCGTCGGATGTTGCAACTGCCGCTGATTCAGCAGTTCGAGTACATGCGGCTCGAAGCCTATACCGAGAAGAAAAACTCGGAATGGGTGAAGAAACGCATGACAGTCTCAGAGATGGCTGAGCTTGCGAAGACGCATGAACCAACGAGGAAGGAGATCACGTTCAACCCAAACAGTGGGCCTCAGCTTCAGGGCCTGCTCTACGAGGTCATAGGTCTGCCGGTTATTGCCTATACCGACAGCAAGCAGCCATCCACGGATGCTGACACGCTGAAGGCCCTCAAGAACCACACATGGGATGAGGAAATCCACGCCTTTCTTGACGCTCTGGTCGATTACAAGGCCGTGGACAAAATCCTGACGACCGTCATCCCTGCCCTCGAAGGAGCACAACAGGGACCAGATGGCTGGTACTATCTGTTTGGGAACTTCAACCTCGGCGGCACCCTCAGTGGTCGCTTGTCGAGTTCGGACCCGAACCTTCAGAACCTGCCTGCCACCGGCACCCGGTATGCGAAGCTCATCAAGTCCTGCTTTGCTGCACCACCGGGCTGGTTCTTCTGTGGGATCGACTTCAATTCGTTGGAGGATCGTATCTCGGCCCTGACGACAAAAGACCCGAATAAGCTGAAGGTCTATATGGGGCACATCGTCTATGCGGTTGACATAGACGGGACTACCCATCATATCCGAGATGACGATACGATTGTCTATGATGGAGTAGAATACAGTGGACAGGTCTTCTATGATACCTTTGGCGCGGTATGAAAACCGTTACCTAATCCATCCCGACGGCTTTATCTGGAATTTGGCGACCAACGCCAAATTGAAGCCGTCGGTAAACCCAAACGGATACCTGAAGATAGGCTTGGCTAATGGGGATGGGACGCATAACCAAGAACTCCTCCACATTCTAGTCGCCAAGCACTTTATCCCAAACCCTTACGGACATCCAACGGTGAACCATGAGGATGGTATAAAGGAAAATTGTAACGTCGATAACCTGACATGGGCATCATATGCTGAACAGATGGATCATGCACTGCGAACAGGGTTACGTCTCGGTTATATGTCTGCTGATGATAAGGAAGCCTACCTGCTCCGAGTTCTGAACGGGGAGCAGGTTTCGGATATTGCATCTCAAATTGGGAGGCGACCTGAAACGCTTCATAAAATGTTGCGTGAACGAGCTAAGGCCATTGGCGTCCACCCTGTATGGGTCAAAAAAATGAAGGAGAATCGTTGTGCAGCAGCCATTCACAACCTTAAAAAGATCAAGGCTCGAAATCCCTAAAGGCGCGAGGGTAAACTCCGTAGTAGTCGCAGGAAATACTGACGGCTACGACGGTCACTCCTTGCGGGCTTATGCTTATTTTGGCGATCAGATGCCAGACATCGACCCCAATTCGGTGGAAAGCATCAATTCCATCTCAAAAAAGGAGGGCGCTTTGAGACAACAATCCAAAGCGCCAACTTTTCGCCCTTACTTATCAGGGTACCTACCGGACCCTGATGACCAACTGTGGCTTCCCGGAAGCAAAGGCCCGCATGATTGAGGAGAAGTACCACGCCCTCTATGTCGTCTCAGACCAATGGGTGGCTGCCAAGCTTGATCAGGCAATGAAGGACGGCTTCATCACCGCTGCCTTTGGTCTGCGTCTCAGGACGCCCCTACTCAAACAGGTGATTCGTGGAACCAGAAAGACCCCTCATGAGGCTGAAGCTGAAGGCCGGACGGCAGGCAATGCCCTCGGTCAAAGCTGGTGCTTGCTCAACTCTAGGGCAGGCTCTGAATTCATGGGGAAAGTTCGCAAGTCGAAGTTCCGTCTGGTTATCAAGCCCTGTGCACAAATCCACGATGCACAGTATTTTTTGATTAAAGACGATATTGAGGTAATAATGTATGCGAACGAACATGTCGTCAAAGCCTGCGAGTGGCAAAACCACCCGGACATCTGGCATCCTGACGTGAAGCTCGGAGGGGAGTTCTCGATCTTCTACCCCACATGGGATAAGGAAATGGGAATACCCAATAGTGCCTCAGCCGACCAAATTTATCAGGCTGTTCAGAAACACATGGAAAAACTGGCAGCATAACAGTCGGGGGGATTATCTCCTCCGATTAACCCAATAAAGGGGGCGAGAAATCGGCCCTTTTATTTTCACAGAAACCGAAGGAAAAACCATGAAACAGCACTATTTTCTGCTTGCCGCTCAGGTCATCTACCAGAAGGACAAGCTGGAACGCAGCCGCAACTTCAACATCCTGATCACGTCGAACACGAAGACGGTGAACCGTGCCCAGCTTGGTCGTGCCCAGCAGCAAGCACAGGTTCGCTACTTCACCGAGTTCGACAGCGAGCAGAAGTCGAACGTCGTGGACGTGTTCATTCAGGGCATCTCCCATCTGGGCGAGATGACCGAAGCCGAATTCCACGGCGACTTCGACTATCCGGGCAAGCCCGAAACGGTCGAAAATGATGCCGATGGCATGGCCGATCCTGCCCCGGAGATCACGGACAGTGAACCGCTGACCGAGACCCCGGTCGAGGATGTGACCAAGGAGGACAACTGATGTCGTCGGTTCCCGGTTACGACAGCCTCAGTAAAGTCCTCGGTGCCGCCTATCATCAGGCAGCCGGGGGCAAGGGCAATGAACCTCTCGCAGCACAGGTGGCGTCCCTCACCCCTGACGACCTGATTGACCTGATCGGGGAGTTTGGACGAGAGGTTTATCACCTGCTGGACGATTGCGAAACCAGTGGGCCGGTCGGCGAGGAAATCCACACCATCACGGAAGATGGGCTGCGCAAAGTATCCGCGATTCTTGATCGTATTGACGACCTGCCCTTCGAAGAACCGGGCGTAATCCTAGGGACCGGGGCCATGCTGCAAACGGCTATTATGCAGACGTTCGCCCCACCCGCCCCACCCACAGACACCCAAGCGCACCTTGAAGACTATGGCCGCGAGAAGGTGCGGGAGGGGATGAAGCGGGCAGCGGAGGTTGCTCGCAAATGCTGGAATGACCCGCCGTGCGAAGCCGATGCGGAATATATCCCGAACGCCATCCTCGCTGACATGGAGAATGAGGGCGGGGAATGACCCATCACGACAAAGCGCGGGAACTGGTGGACGATGAGAAAAGTCAGACCTGATGGTCTGGCTCCTCATATAGTCGGCAAGGCCCTGTCGGAAAATTTGGCGACCAATCGGCCCTAAATATCTTCCAATTCGAGTACCAAGGGGGTATCCTGATCCCCTTGGTATTTCGTTATTTGGTAGACACTACATCTAGTAGTGTCTTCCTAATAGCCCCGAAAATCAAACCCTAAATATGTGAGGCAAAAATCTATGCATATCACCAATAATCATGAGATCAGCCTCCCGATGGCGGTCTGGCTGCTCTATGACGAGTACGATTACATCCGAGAGGAAAACTACATCTCGGCCACGTCTCTGCTCAGGAGCACGAAACAGATCATTCTGTCCAAGCGGGTGCCCTCTGAGAACCGTGAAGCCGATGTTACAGATTTCCTCGCCGCACGTTTCGGCCATGCCGTCCACGACAGCATCGAGAAGGCTTGGCGTTCGGAAGCTCTGCCCTCCATCATGAAGCGTCTAGGTTACCCGGATGCGATTGCTGATAATCTGGTGGTTAATCCCACCGAAGATTATCTGAAAGATAATCCCAATACCATCCCCGTGTGGATCGAGCTTCGATCCATCAAAGAAGTCACCCTCCCGGATGGAACCAAGTGGAAGGTGGGTGGGAAATTCGATATGGTGCTCGACGGTCGTCTGTTCGATTTCAAGACCACTTCGGTCTACGCCTACATCAAGGGCAGCAAGGACGAGGACTACGCGGCTCAGGGCGGCATCTATCGCTGGCTGAACCCGGAGAAGATCGAGAGCGATCACATCTTCATCCAGTTCATGTTCACCGACTGGCAACGTGCTGAGGCCAACCGAAACCCGAACTACCCCCAGCAGAAGGCCAAGGAGTACCCGGTGCTTCTGCCGTCCATCAAAGACAGTCACGACTTCGTGGTAGCCAAGTTGCAAGAGCTTTCCCGGCTCTGGGATGCGCCGGAAGACAAACTGCCGGATTGTACCGACAAGGAACTGTGGCGGTCGGACCCCCAGTTCAAATACTACTCGGACCCCGAAAAGGCCAAAGACCCTTCGGCCCGTTCCACCAAGAACTTCGACAGCCTCTCAGAGGCCGAGGCGTTCAAGCGTGAAAAGGGCAAGGGCGTCGTCGTCACCAAACTCGGAGAAGTCAAGGCATGTGATTACTGCCCTGCCTTCGAAGTGTGTAAGCAAAAGGATCAATACTTTGCTGAAGGAAATTGACCTATCCACGGTTCCCCACCATCCCGCTGTGGAAGATATTGTCGATGTTTTGTGTAATAAAACGCAGAATATCGACCGGGGATTTTTCCGCGCAGAGGTTGCATATTTTCTCGCGAAAATGGCCTCTTGCATGAGAGCCACTATCGTGACCAAGGACCGGGGTGAAATCCCGGTCAACCTCTATGTGCTTGCTCTGGCAACGTCCGGCTTCGGTAAGGGCCATTCTGTCAACATCGTGGAGAACGAATTCCTGAAAGGGTTCAAGACCCGGTTTATGGAGGATACCTTTCAGGTAATCTCCGAACAAAATCTCTGGAATATCGCCAACACGCGGGCTGCCCGTAACGGCACAGACCAGCAGGAGGAATTCGAGAAAGCCGAGAAGGAGTTCAAGCAAGCTGGGGCATTCCCCTTCACCTTCGACAGTGGGACACCCCCGGCTGTGAAGCAGCTTCGTCACAAGCTCCTGCTCTCCTCCTCTGGTTCCATCAACTTTCAGGTGGATGAGATCGGCTCCAATCTTCTGGGCGTCTCTGACGTTTTGACTCTATTCCTAGAACTGTTCGATCAGGGTCTGGTCAAACAGAAGCTGACCAAGAACACCGCCGAGAACACCCGGACCGAGGAACTGGATGGCAAGACACCGACCAATGCCTTGCTGTTCGGGACACCCTCCAAGCTGCTCGATGGTGCTCAGACCGAGGACCAGTTCTACAGCTTCCTCGAAACGGGATATGCCCGTCGCTGTCTGTTTGGCTTTGGTCAGCATCAGCGAGCAGGCGAGAGCATGTCACCCGAGGAGGTCTTCCGTCGCCTGACGGAACAGACCAACGTGGACACGGTGAACAAGTGGTCCAACCACTTCCACAACCTCGCTGATCCGGCCATCTTCGGCTGGAAGATGACGGTCGAGGATGAGGTCGCCATCCAGCTTCTGGCCTACAAGATCGACTGTGAGCACATGGCCGATCAGTTGGCCGAGCATGAGGAAATCAAGAAGGCCGAGCTTTCGCATCGGTACTTCAAGGCCCTCAAACTGGCTGGTGCTCTGGCCTTCGTGGATCAATCGGTCGAGATCGAAATGGAGCATCTGCTGTCCGCCATCAAGATGGTGGAGGAAAGCGGGGTAGCCTTCCAGACGATCCTGAACCGGGAGAAAGCCTATGTGAAACTGGCGAAGTACATCGCCACGGTGGGCACGGAAGTAACCCATGCCGACCTTCACGAGGCCCTGCCGTTCTACAAGTCGAGCAACTCGGCCCGGAACGAGATGATGACCCTTGCCACGGCATGGGGCTATAAGAAGCACATCATCATCAAGAAGTCCTTCGTGGACGGTATCGAGTTCTTCAAAGGGGAGACCCTTCAGGAGACCAATATTGATGAGATAATCATCTCGTATTCGAACCACTGGGCCTACAACTACCTCGAAGAACGAGTTCCGTTCGACCAGCTTCATGTGCTGACCCAGCAGGATGGAATGCACTGGTCCAACCATCATTTCCGCAATCAGCACAGGGCCGAGGAGAACGTCATCGCAGGCTTCAACGCCATCGTGTTGGACGTGGATGAGGGCATCAGTCTGGACACTGTTCAGGAACTAATGAAGGATTACAAGTTCCTCCTCTACACCACCAAGCGTCACCAGATCGAAGGGTATGGTGATCGGTTCAGGATGATCCTTCCGATTAACTACACGCTCGAACTCGATAATGAAGAATATCGGGAGTTCATGAAAAGCATCTTTGCATGGCTCCCCTTCAAAACCGACGAGAGCTACCAGAAGCGGGAGAAGAAGTCCGAGACTTTCTCTGGGGGGCAGTACATCTACAACATGGATGGTGAACTGTTCGATGCCCTGCCGTTCATTCCGAAGACCTCTCGGAACGAGCAGCACAAGTCGAATTTCCAGAAGCTGGAAAGCCTCGACAACCTCGAACGGTGGTTCGCTCAGCGGATCGCTGTCGGCAACCGCAACGACAACATGGCGAAATATGCCTTTGCCCTCGTGGACAGTGGCATGTCGCTGATCGACGTTCAAAACGCGGTTCACAGCTTCAACAAGAAGCTTAATAATCCGCTGTCCGAAAACGAGATCGACGGGACGATATTGACATCAGTGGCTAAACGCTATCAACCCTGAAAGGAGCCTTATGAGTCAAAATAAATCAATTGTCTTGGTGATGGGCAAGCCCAATACGGGCAAGTCCACATCGCTCATGAAACTGAAGAACCAAGAGAAGATGGCTTACCTTAACGCCGACCTCAAGGAGCTTCCGTTTCGGAGCAAGTTCGCAGTCAACGTCGAGATCAAGGACGCCTATGACGTGCTTGATTTCATTGACGAGATCGAGCAGGAAGCAGGGATTGAAGGTGGGGTGCTCGACACCATCACCTTCCTGATGACCATGTTCGAGCGTCAGTACGTCGCCGGGGCTGCGAACGGCCAGAAGGCTTGGGGCGATTACGGGAACTTCTATCGTAATCTGATCCACAAGTTGAAAGCTGGGACCAAGGATTACGCGATCCTTGCCCATGCCAACACGGAACTGAACGAGACCTCTGCCCAGTATGAGACCTCGGTGCCCATCAAAGGTGCTGTGGGCCGTACCGGGGTAGAGGCCGACTTCACCACCATCCTTTCGACCAAGCAGATGCCAATCAAGAAGCTGGAAGGCTTCGAGAATGACCTCCTGCACATCACCGATGAGGAGAGGGAAGACGGCTTCAAATTCGTCTTCGTGACCCGTATCACCAAGGAGAGCGTCGGAGAGAAGATGCGTTCCGCCATGGGTCTTTGGACCCGGAAGGAACTCTACATCGACAACGACCTCAATCAGGTTTTTGCACGGTTGAAGGAATATTATGGCGGTTAATCCGCCATAATCAAAACCAAAAATCATCTCAAAAAAGGAAAGAGATAATATGAGTATCTTCGGAAATCTGACGAACGAAGGTCTGGAAGAAACCACCGACCGCCTTGGTGGCTTCCAAATCCGTGCGACGGACATCTATCCGGCCACGATCAAGGCTGCCTATGCCGGTCAGTCGGCAGGTGGTGCCCGCAACGTGACCATCGTGGCCGAACTGCCGGATGGCGAATACAGCGAGACGATTTACGTCACGAACAAGAACGGCGAGAACTGGTTCCCAAACCAGAACGACAAGTCCAAGAAGGTTCCGCTGCCCGGCTTCACCACCATTGACGACATCTGCCTCGTCACCACCGGCAAGTCGCTGGCCGAACAGGATACCGAGGAAAAGGTCGTCAAGATTTACGACTTCGATGAACGCAAGGAACTGCCGAAGGCAGTCCCGATGCTGGTCGATCTCATCGGCCAGCCCCTGTTCCTCGGTATCGTCCAGCAAACGGTGGACAAGCGGCAGAAGAATGAAAGCACTGGCGAATACGAGGCGACCGGCGAGACCCGCGACGAGAACGTCATCGAGAAGGTCTTCCATGACCCGTCGAAGATGACCGTTGTCGAAGCCCGTCAGGGTGCGACCGAGCCTGTCTTTTTCGAGAAATGGCTCTCGAAGAACAAGGGCAACGTCCGCAACAAGGCGAAGGGTGCTGACGGTAAGGGCGGTGCCCAGTCCGGTCGTCCGGGTGGCGGTGCTCCGCAGTCGGGCAACGGCGGTCAGAAGAAGACCTCCTCGCTGTTCGGCAAGAATTGATCTGATGATCATCCCCGTACTTGGTATGGACCCCAGTCTCAGGCACTGGGGTCTATCAGAGGCTCAGCTTGATCTGACCGATGGTGTCCTTTCCACCCCCATTGGTTCGATCATCGAGCCGAAAGACCTCACGGGAAAGAACATCCGGGTCAATACCAACGACCAGTGGCTGGCCGAGCAGCTTGCTGGTCCTGTGCTTGAGGCGTGCCGAAAGGCCCAGTGCATCTTCGTGGAAGTCCCTGTTGGTAGCCAGTCTGCCAGAGCAATGGCTTCCTACGGCGTTTGTGTAGGTATCCTTGGAGCCGTCCGAGCACTAGGCATCCCTTATATCCAAGTAATGCCCGATGAAAATAAACGGGTATTTACTGGAATTAAGAATGCCACCAAAAAACAAATGATTGCTCAGTTAATCGAATTCTACCCTGACATGATCCTGCCTCAAGGTCAGAAGAAGGGAACGGTCGGTGACAAGGCTGAGCACATCGCGGACGCCACCGCATCCATCCATTCAGGGGTTCGTACCACCGAATTCCAGACACTTCTTCGCATCTTCCAGAAAGGCTGAAAACCTAATGCGTATCATCCTCGTGCAAGCCGAGATCGAGCTTGCCCTCCGTGCCTATGTCCTGAACCAGATTTCGGTTCGTGAAGGACAAGAGATCACCATCGCCTTCAAGAACACCCGTGGCGACGACGGTGCCACCGCCGAGATCGACATCTCCACCCCCAGCGACAACATCCCGCCCAAGGTGCCCAGCACCCCGTTGAAGCGGGCCATCGCTTCTGCGCCCGTGGAAGCCCCTGTGACGGCCTCGGAGCCGGAGGTGGAGGAAGACACCTCGGACCCTTCGGATGGCTCTCCTGCCCCCGCTGTGGAGGCCGAGAGCGACATCACGACCTCGGAGGAGGAAGCACCTGTGCAGGATGCTTCCATTTCTTCGGAAGCTGACACTGCCACCGAGACGGTGAACCAGAAGGAGGAGGAGCCGGCCTCCAAGCCTGCCTCCTTCCTGAAGCCGACTGCTCAGCCCAGCGATGAAGCTCCGGCCCCGTCCAAGAGCCTGTTCGCCAACCTCACCAAGCCGGTGAACCCAAAACCGGAATGATGGCTTACCTGAAAGCGGTGGTCATCACTGGACTGATTGTCGCCAGTTTCTTGGCAATCAGTTCCATAATCTTCTTGCTCTGGCCGCTATTAATGATTGCCATGATTTTTGGCATTGTTTTGTCGGTAATCAAGAACAAACCCCCCCAGTGAATAACTGGGGGGTTTTTATATCTAGTGGGTCATATTCCACCAAGGGTTCAGGCTCGATGCTCGGAACAGCATCCCCGGCCCGATGGAGTAACCCAAGCGACCATCCAGCCAGACGGACAGGAAGTTATCCGTCAGCGGGTTGCCCACAGTTCCCAGCATGGGGATGCGGGGCATCAGAGCCGAATGGACGATGGCCCGGAAAGGGTTCTCGTGCAGCATCTGTTGGGCCACCTTCATCGACCGCAGTTTGTAGTGCATGAACCACGTTCCGCCCATGCTTTCGGTATAGGACCGGACCCGACCAGCGAAGCGGTTGTAGTTGATGAACGCCTCATTGATCTTGCCCAGAGCTTCCTTCTGGTCGAGCTTCTTCCGACGCATCAGGTCGTCATAGAGCACGGCCTTGGCGAGGAAGTCACCATACTGGGTCGCCCGAGACATAGCCTTGAACAGAGCCGTGTCTCGCGTGATCAGACCATAGCGGACCACATCCCGGACACCTTCGGGAACCTTGCTCACCGCTTTGTCGATCAGCCCTAGATACCCACCCTTGGCGATGGCAACGTCTTCCTGAGACAGGCCACCATCAGTGATGGCACCGAACTCACCGGCTTCCAGTAGCGGCCAGATGGACATGCGCTTGTAGCTGTCCTGAAGCGACTGGATACGGGTGCTAAGCTTTCGGATTGCCACGCTGTCGTTCTTGCCTTCGGCCACAAACAGTTCGTTCTGAAGCTGACGCTCCTGCTCCTTCCGCTTGATGTAGCTGTTCAGTTCGACGGTCTTCGTCTTGAAGCCAGAGAAGATGTGCCGCAGCGGGACACCCATTGCCGAAAGCTGGTGGACGTTCGAGACGAAATTGATGGCCGGAACCAGCACTGATTTGACCACGATCATCACCTTGCTATCGGTGATTACATCTTGTGCAAATTTCTCAGCATTAACAAGATAACGATATGCATCATTACCTGCAAAACCGACGATCATATCCCTGATCTGCTTCTGGGTCTCAGGAGACCACCGGCTGTTGCCGGTCCAGAAGTCGCCCACGGTGGCCGAACGGGCACCGATTACGTCTTCCACCATGTCCCGGCGAACCATGAACCCATCCTTACCGAACTTGTCCTTGATGTAGTCCTTGGTGTGTTTCGGGACGACGGCCCACGCATCCCTGATGATCGGGTCTTTCGACTGGTCGATCCGCTCATATTCGTTCCGGCGATGATCACGCTTGCCGGTCTGCCACTTGTCATAGACCTTGTTCACCAGTTCCTCGTTGACCATCTGCGAGGAAAGCTCCTCGGTCTGACGACCACGCCATGCGCCCAGCGCCTCAGCCAGATCATGGCTGGGGTTCAGGTTGGTGAGCATCATCGGATCAGCCGCACGCTCATAGGCAGTGATCACACCATTTTCTCCATAAACCGGAAGCAGATTTTCCTTCGTGGCAATCTGCCCATTGATACGACGGGTAATCGCAGCCACGGCCCGAGGATCAGAGATACGTCCAGCCATGACCTCACCCGAGGTGTAACCCGTCGTCGGGTCCACACCGAATTGGGTCCACTGGACGGTCTGCATGATCCCCTGATTGAACTTGGCACGTCCCGACACCGGTGCGAAGTAATACGCTTTCTTGTCCGTTCCCACGTCTGCCGAGGAGCCTGCATAATCAGCCAGCTTGGTGTATCCCATGCTCATGTATTTGGCATGATTTTCCTTGCTGTCGATAACCAGATGTACCCCCTCTTGGTTCAGGGTACGGATGTGCCCCTTGTAGGCGTTCATCCGGGCAATCGGGCTGTTGACCTTGTTGGTCTCATCATTCCGCGTGGCGACGAGAGCCATATAGAGCTTCTCGATCCCATCCCGGTCATTATCCACAAGGTTTTCCAGTGTGGTTTTCACGTCATTATGACTGTTTTCCAAGGCGTAAAGCGTGACCAACGTGTCGATGTCCGTCTCAGCTTCCACGGTCGCATTCAACTTTGCGATGGCGAAGGCATTCCGTTGAAGCTGCTGGCCGTGCTCACCCGTCACCATCCAGTGGGCAAGCTGCTTCGACTTCTCGATGACCACTGGACCCATCTTGGCTTCCAGACGGCTGATCTCTGCCTGACGGGCGGAACCAGAGGAAAGGAAGGCGAAGGCCTGATCCCGGTTGTGGTTTTCCCACAGGCCAGCGATGTCCGTCCGGGCAGCCCGGTATAGATGATCCCACTGGGTCTTGGTCAGTGGCTGTTTGAACCACTTCCTCATCTCGGTGGGGAACTCGGTACGCCACCGCTGACGGGTCTGGTCTACAAATGTCTTGGTCTTCGTGATCATGTCGAAGATCGGGGCATTTTCCTCAGTCCGACCAATGACCTCATTCACAGCCGACCGCAGGGTCGTGTTGATCTGCGGCTGGTTCATGAAGGAAACACGAGCGCGGTCCAGAGACTGCTTGCCTTCGACGGTGAACTCCTTGGAGAGCATCGACAACCACGACGCAACCTTCTTGCCGGTTGGGTTCTGGATAGTAGCAGCCCATTTTTGTAGTTTACCTGCACCCTTTTCAATATAAGTTTTGATCACATTATCGACTTTATCCAGACCATTATCGAGGTTTTGCTCGATGAAGGAACGCTGGTCCCCTACATTCTCGATCAGGTTCTGGGTCAGGGCGTCCATCGAGGCCAACAGGGTCTCGTTGTTCCGGCCTTGGCCGGAAGCATAGGACGACAGGCCCGCAGCCATGCCTTGGGTCATCCGATCCATCAGGTCATCAGCCTTCATACCCTTGGGCACGACACGCTGGGGCATCTTCATGCCACGCAGGATCGACCGGAATTGCTCGTCCACGGCAGCCAGAGCGATGAAGTTCGTAAGCTGGCTCGACCGACCCAGCTTGTCATACTGGGTCGTGTTGATGCCGGTCAGGGCATTGTATTTCTGCTGAGCCTGATACCGATCTGCACCCTCATCCCCGGTATTATACATGAAATCATCCGGGGAAATCTTATCAATAACCGTGTCGAAAATATCCTGCATACGGTCAAGGCTGGCCGTGTTCAGGTGATCCACCATAGAGAGGGTGGCACCAATCCACTTGAAGGTGCTCATCTGTTGCATGTTGAACTTGAACGGGATCGCCATCGCCTGACCGATACGATCAGTGCGGATCAGGGCTTCGAGGGCATCCAGACGACGTTCCTTGTAGGTGATCTTGTTCACTAGCGGATCAGTGCTCACCGGCTTACGGGCATAGGAAACCATGTGCTGGCCGAAGACCTCCCGCAGCTTGGACAGACGACTGTCCGAACCAAAGGAGGAGGACTGGTACAAGACCACATTGCCCAGATCACGGAAGAACAATTCGAGAGGCGTAGGGGTCGCCATCAGCACACGGGCGTTGAACCGCACGTTCGAGAACATGTCGGTGCCCGCCTCGGGTGCCTTCTTGTGGCCCCAGATCAGACGCTTCAGAGCAGACAGGGCTTCACCCATGATCCGATAAAGCGGGTTTTTCACCTCAGTTTTCTTCTGAATATTGATGATATTCTGGTTGGACAGGGACCATGCCAGAAACTCATTCAAAGCCTCGGCCTTCTTCCCTTGGTTCAGGTAGCCGGTGATCGTGCTCATCGCCATGCGGTGAGCCGCAGCCACAGCCGGACCTTCCCGATCATAGCTCTGCACCAGCCATTCATTCATCAGCCCTTCCAGACGCTGGATCGCTTCACCATCGGTCTGCGACACAGCATTCTTTTGAGCGTAGAAGCCCTGCATCTTGGTGATTGTGGCCGCATGGATCATCTCGTGAGCCAGCGTTTCCGCAGACGGATTAGTCAGGTAAATGACCCGATTTTCAACGTCGATTTTCCCGTAGAAACTATCGACATTAGCTTCATAACTGTCGGGATAATTGTTCTGCTCCCAACGATCCACGCTCTCAGGGGTGCCAAGCACCACCTGATAATCACTGTCCGACAGGGCAGCGAGGGAAGCGTTCAGCATCTCCCGCTGGGTGTTCGGCAGCTTCTTGTTCAGGGTCTTACGGATTGCATCCAGAGCTTTCAGGTCAGCGACCATTGCCCCGGTATCACCATCAGTCTGAGCCTGCGAACGGAAGGCCACCATGAAGTTACGGCTGGGTGCCTCGACAGCATCCTGCTTCACCTTGGCCTTCTCTACCTTCTGGATCGTCTGGTTCAGCACCTGAGCCACAATAGTGGGCGAGGGGTTGGAGGGCATCCCCACAGTGCCTTTCTGCTGATACGACGTGTTACCACCGGCCATCTGATCAACGGACATGGGCAACTGCTTCATGGCCTCGATCCGGTTCCCAATGTCCTTGGCTCCATCATTCAGAGCCGAACCCAGATAATCGAAGTGAGTATTCAGGGCACTGATACCATGAACCTCCTTCACACGACGGATACCCTGCTCGTTGCGGGTCAGTTCCTCAGCTAGAGCCTGCATCTCGACGTTGAACGGGTCCGAGGTATCGAACATGGTTTCCAGAGGGTTCAACCGCAGGAAGGCTGCAAAGTTCTCCGCGACGTACTGGACAGGGTTCTCGGTCCACGTCTGCATCACAGCAGCGTTGGCAAGCTGGGAGCCTTTGAACACCATGTCCACGGGCAGGTTGATACCATCGAAGACGGGCAGCACACCAAAGCCCTTGAGACGCTCAAGGAACACGTCGATCATGCGACCGTCACCAGTGCCGATGTTGAAGGACGGCACACCACCGACCCCGGCAATACTGGGCGAGAAGGCATAGGCATCCGTCTGGTAGCCATCGGTCAGGTCACGGGAGAATGCCTTGGGCATCCGCACCGTGTAGGTCTGGTCTCCGAACTTGATTTCAGTCGTGGGCAGCAGGTTGCCCCGCTCACCGGAACCAAGGAAGAAGGATTGGGTCTCCGTGTTGATGACCGCACCATATGGCATCAGGCGCTTTAGAATGTCGTCCATCTCACGCTGCGAGAGGAAATCCCCTCGCTTATACCCCGGATACTTATCAGGGTTAATCTGACGATCAGCCATCGCCTTCATTAGTTCCTTACGGAACATATAATGGAGGATAATCGACTGAGCATTGGTGGCTTTCTGAATGGTATCGACCATGTGCTTCACATGACCCATGACCGAGGCTTCGATGGCCTCATTCATGTTGTCTACCAACAGAGCACGCACGTTGTCCTTTAGGGTGGCAAAGCCATCGGCAGTCACCATCAGATCAGCCAAGCTGGACCCTTCAACAGGCCGCTTGGTGCCCTCGTTCACGACCCATTCACCTTCCTCTTTGAGGACGGTCTTGCCGAGGATCGTGTTCAGGTCAGCCTTCAGACGACGAGCACCATAGGTCTCACCGTTGATGGTCATCGCCTCACCGAAAGAGGAATTCCGACCAGCCTGAAGATGCTCCGAGATCGCAGCATAGAGGTTGTCCAGTAGTTCCGAGGTGACGTTCCCGGCGATACCGTCGATGCCCGACCCGTAAATCGTGATCGTCAGCGGGTTCTTTAGTACCTTTCGGTCGAAGGTTACTGTCAGAGAGCCATCACCATTGTCCGACATCTGGATTTTCATACCCAGACCCTGCATTACCCGGAAAAGAGCATCGTAAACTTCACGGACACCATCCGGGAGATTTTCTGCAAAATCATTTTGCAGTTTCGTCAGCAGATTTGCCGAGGTCGTGTAGAGGTCAGCCGAGTTGTTCTGGCTGGTCATTGTCTGGTCCGGGTAGCCGATGAATGCACCACCCTTGCGGACAGTCTCGACCCAGAGGGGAGAGACCATCGTGGATAGGTTCATCAAGGCGTTGGCGGGACCGTTCGTCACGCCGTCAGCCTCGAAGTAGCTGTGCGTGGTGAACTCGACCAGACCGGCACCATTACCTTCATCACGGGCATTGATGTACTCGGCAGCCGACAGCAGCGACATGATGCCGTGCTCGGTCACACCGAGATCAACTTCCCGCAAACGGCCCGACCATTCAGCCAGAGACCCCTGCTTGTCGTTCCGCAGCCACTCAGCCAATTCAGTGACGAGTTCGGCATACTTGCCGCCCTCCTCGACCGTGGCAGCCCGTGCAGCAGCAGCGTTCTCCTCCGGGGTGAATTTCTGGACCTTCTGGATGTCGAGGCCCTGAGCCAGAGACATGAAGAAGCCCAGCGAGGCACGGCTGTTCGGATCGGTCAGGTCCACCACTCGTTTCGTGGGCAGGAAGACATGACGTGCGATCTTATCACTTTGGGGGTTCACCAGACCAAGCATTTGCAGGCGATTAACTCGCGAATAATTGAACTGATAATATTTACGGACTTCCTCGGGGGATTTACCGAGTTTATCCGCATAGGCTTCCAGTTCAGCCACCTGATCTTCCAGTGCATCGAAGGCATTGGAGATCGTCAGGTTCCGGCCCTCCACCGACTTCCGATGCTCGGCATTGAAAGGGGTGTTCTCCCCGATCACAGTGCTGCCCATCAGTTCGATCCACGCATCCTTGCCGATGGCACGCTGCATGTCGAAGCTATTCCGGTAGAAGTTGAAGGCGATGTTCTGAGCCTTACGAATGATCTTGCGCTGGGCATGGGTATTCCGCACCGCCCGGTTCCGCATTTGGGTCTGGGCAATGGTCTCCGGGGCTTCCTCGTAGGTGGGAGCAAAGCGTGCATCCTCACGGGTGGCAGCCAGTTCCAGCAACTTCTTGGCCGGACCCATTTCACGCATAAGCGAACGTAAATCCGGGGTAATATTTTCCCCGAAATAGAACTGCGTGTAGGTTTCCACCTGACCCGGCACACGAATGGTGCCCGAGGTGAAGAACCCCTGTGCCTGCATAGCCCGAAGGATTTCCTTGGCGATGGCTTCCGGGATGCCTTTGGTCAAGTTCTCCGGGGCATTGGTGTTCGTATCGAGACCCCAGAACTGGGAGATGTTCTCGGCCAGCCCTCTGACAGCTTGCGTTAGGCCCACACCGGAATTGAACTCATCGACTTTGGCGTTGGTGATGTTGTCCACCTTCAGGCCGGTGAGCTTTGCCACGTCTTCCTTGTCGAGATAGGTCTCACGGTTCTGCGATCCGCTGAACCAATGAAGGGAGGCCAGCACAGCAGTCTGGATCAGGGCCGGGTTGTACCGGACACCCTCACTGGTCTGCTCCACGATGGACAAGGCACGGCCACGATTGATGCCTGCCAGATCATGCCCTTCCAGCAGAAGATCGGCATGGGTAGGACCATCCGGCTTCTTCTTGTCGTAGGGACGATTGAGAAAATCATTAAGACGGGCTTTCAGCCCATTATCTTGATTTTCAATAAGGTCACGTCCCCAAAGGAGATACCGCTGAAGGGCTTCGGCCTGTTCGGCATCGACGGTGAACTTGGGATCGCTGCCCACAAACTCACGCATGGTCTTCCCGGTGGAGAGAGCTTCGTAGAACTCACGCAGCGGAGCCACCCGGTCCAGCATAGGACCGAAACGCTGACCGACGAACGCCTGAGCGAAACGACTTCCTGCCTCCTTGGCTTGAACCAAGAAGGGGAACTTCTTCTCAACGGGCGAGGAATTTTCTTGATTAAGATATTTGCTCTTGCCGGTCAACTTCACCTTCTTGGGGGTGGTGTCTTTCTCGGCTTCAAAAATATCCGGGGCACCTTGCTCCCCTTTCACCTCTGGTTCACCCTGCTGGGTTTCCTGTGCGGTCTCCTGAGTCACAGTCTGACGGACCTGCTCACCGAACAGTTCGGTAGGCAGAGGGATCGTCTTCAGACGACGGGTCAGCCCCTCGACGGGGTTGGCATCCATTAGGGTGTTGGCTTGTTCGATCAGGGCATTCGCTTCGATGACCACACGACGACCAAAGGCCAGAGAGCCGGGGGAATTCGGATGGATCGTGATCCGGCCATTGACCGGGTTCCGTTTGCCATAGGAACCGGCACGGGCGAATTCCTTCTCCCCGCCTTCCCGTACAGACTGGATACCGGCCAGAGCCTTGTTCCGTTGAGAGGCAGCGAAGTTGCCGAGATGGCGAAGGGCAGCACCCAGAGCTTCAGGATCACCGTTCGACACAGCCGTGTTAATCCGGGCGACGTGCTGATCGACCGACAGGCCCCAGTCTTCTTCCCGGCCACGGGTCATGACCTGATCGTTCACGTCCTTGATGGCATCAGTCTCGAAGTCCGGGTCGGCTTCCTTTTCCACCTGTTCCTTCAGAGCATCAGCCTTCTGGGCGATCTGAACCACGTCGATGGAGTTCTGAATGGCCTTCCGCTGTTCAGGGGTAAGGGACACCTTGCCCTCATCTGCCTGTTTCAGCACCGTACGGCCAGTCTCCGGCGTAATGGCACTGGGCTTAGCCGTGGTTGCACGAACCACATCCTGCGGGGCCTCGACGTTCGAGACCTTGCCAGCCCATTCCATAGCTGAACGCATCGTCGCATTACCTGCGATTTGCGACATAACCGACTGATAATTATTAATGGTCTGATATTCAGCACTGTCCTGTAACAGACCACCTTTGGCTTCTTCGAGGTCTTCCCCGAACAGTTTGTCCTGCTTGTTCATCTCCGATAGGAGGAACAGGGCACCCGACAGCTTTGCCTCCATCGGGGAGTTCGGGTCCACAACCATGCGTGCCGTATTCGCCAAAAGGCTGATACGATTTTCACGGACATTTTGTCCGGTATTTTCAAGATAAGCATTTGCTTCCGGCCCAAGGCTCTCCATGTCGGTATCCGACACAGAGACGGCATTGGTGATGCGGTCACGAAGCGAATTTGCACCGATCTCGGGACGGATGTCCTCCGGGATCGACTGGACCATGGCGTCGGTGGCTTCTGCCACTGCACCCATGTTTTCTGCGACCGTAGCAGCAGCGGCTTGGATGTCTTTATCCGTTACGCCGGAACCTGCCTCGTTCTGAGCCTGAAGGGCTTCAGCACGGGTACGCAAAGTCGAGGCAGCCGAGCGAAGGGCTGCACCGGGGACGTTCGGTGTCTGGACGGCACCTGCGGTCAGACTGCCCAAGATGGCCCCTTGGGCAGTCTGGTCCCCGATACCTTCCAGCAGCATCTGGTTTTCGTCGGCCTGACGAACACCGATGTTCTGGGAAAGCTGACCTGATGCAGACTGAGCACCTTCCTCGACGGTCTCATTGAGGATGTTCCGCACCATGTCGCGGAAGCCCTTGGAACCAAGGGGATTGGCCTCGAAGCGGGAGACCAGACGACCTGTCAGGGCACCGATAGGGGCTTGGATCATACCGGCGATCTCAGCAGCCTGAGACGCCACAGCTTCCTTGGCCTGTGCCGGGTCCACACCCTGAGCGATCATCTCCCGGAAGGTGGGGGAATTCTGGGCCAAGTCCTCATAGGACATGTCCATGACTTCCTGCCGAGCACCTGAATAGGCCGAACCACCTTCCATCGCACCGATGGCAGCAGGCATCATGCTTGCGGTAGCAGTACGTCCTACACCGGCCAGACGACTGGCGATACCGACACCCTTGCTGATGACACCGCCAGAGAACAGCGAGCCGACACCTTCAGCCACACCCGTTTCCAATGAGGTAGGGTCTTCGATGAAGCGAGAAGCACCATTGACCAGACCACGACCCAAATAGGAAAGACCAGCCACAAAGCTGCTGTCACCATCAGCGAGGTCGCGCTCATACTGACGCTGGTTGTCTTGCCCGTCGAGTTCAGCCCGGATGCCGTTGATATAACGGTTCCGCTGTTGGGCCGTAGACTGCAAGTCTTGCATATTTTCACGGAACCAATCAGTTCCTTCCGAGAAGACCCGGCCCACATCCCGGTTGACCATACCCCCAGCAAACGTGGCAGCATCACCGATGCCACCCACAAGTCCGGTGAAAACATTATTGACATTATCACCAACACGGGCATCAAAACCCCTGTCAGCATTTTCCATCAAATATCGTTCGCTGTCAGCGCCAGACAACATGTCCATTTGCCGCATGATTTCCGAGCCATATTTGGCTTCAAAGTCAAGCGGAGACATGGATTGGCGATCAGCAATGATCTGGTTCTGAGAAGCAATGTCATTGCCACGGTCGATGCCCGAATTGAGCATGAGCATGGATTTTGCACCACCACCGAGAGCATTCGTGATCTGATCGAGATCGGCAGCCGAAGGCGTGGCACGGGGAACAGGAACCGCGTTCGGATCGACCGGGAATTCCTGAAGGCTGACAATACCGTTCATCAGTTACCTCGATTAACTGGTAGCATTATGTAAAAATAATGCGGGGGAGATCGTTTGATTTCCCCCGCATAATTATTGAAATTCCTGACGAATGCCAGTGGTTTTTATTGATCGGTCCTCGTACCGGAGTAGGTGGTGAGGGCACCCGTTGCACCGATGGCCTGAACCTGTTTATAGAGCAGCGGGAACACGTTACGTTCGAAGTGCTCCCGGATGGCATCCCTCTCGGCTTGGGTCGATGCCTGAGTGATCTGCTGGTTCATGGCCGTAACCAGAGCCTCATAATCCGTTTGCACCTGAGCAATACCCTGAGACGCCGACTGAGAAGTATCCCGGTTGTTGAGACGAGCCACAGCCGCCTGAAGACGGGCAGCATTGCTGGAATTGCCCTGATCGTACAGCTTCCAACGATCCCGGATGTCCCCCATATCATACTGAAGGTCGCCACCCCAGTTAAGCGGGTTCCAATCCGTGCCCTCGTACTTCCGGCTATCTCCCAGAAGTTCCGCAGCCACAGGCAGGGACACCCCGAGTTCCGAACGAATTCGGTTAAGGGCACCTTCAATATCCTGATGGCTGTAGTCAGAAAGCCCACCTTCTTCCGTGCGAAGACGGCTTGCCAGTTCCCCTAGATTGGTATCCCCGCTATCACCCTCAACCACTGCACGATCCAAGGCAGCATGGAGATCATTGGCCCGATCTGCATTGCCGGTGTTGGCTGCCGTCTGAATGAACGAGGCGAGGTCTTCGGGTTTGACCGGAGCCAGAGAGGTCGGCGTAGCGGCAGGCTGTTGTCCTCCATTCTGGTTCCGGGCAGGGGTTTGCTGACGCTGATCCTGCTGCTGGCTGGGCGTCTGTCCGGGTGTCCGTTCCGCCATTTGACGAGCGAACAAGACAGGGTTCCGTGAAGCCATCTGAAGCTCATCCGGGTTTTGTTCGAAATAGGACCGAGCTTCTGGCGAACGCCACCAACCAATGGCCTCCGACGCTGCTTCACGATCCGCAGAGTTCCGTTGAGCTTCTTCCGGCGAGGCCGAGAAATAGTCCAAGAGACCACCAAAACCTCGGGCAATGGGCGATCCGGCAGGACCATACTGACCAGTGGCAATACCATCAGCGATCCGGTTGATGCCCCCAGAGATGTCTCCATTACGCATCATGGCGTTCAGATCGTTCTGGAAGCCGGTACCATCCGTCCGTTCCGGGCGAACCGAGACATCCGGGGTACGCCCACCAGCTTCCTGCATCATCTCAGATGCACGGTCGATTTCTGCCTGACGAGAAGCCCGTTCTGGGGCTATCTGAAGGATGCCTTCCCGAGCCGCACGAGCGATCAGAAGGGTCTCCTCCCGGCTCATTGGAGGACGTGCCACAACACCACCCTGCACCTCAGTGAACAAGGGGTTGTCGCCTGCCGTACCCGTTTCAATGATATGGTCAGCCAACGAAACCCCCGGATGATCTCCATAGGTCAAAGATGTCGGGTTAGGATTGTTGATTGTAGCTGCGAGCATCTGGTCAGCCAATGAAATCTCTGACTGATTACCAAAGGTCAGTGGCGTCCGGTCCGTATCGTTGATCCTAGCTGCAAGCATCAGATCAGCCGTCGAAATCTCCGACTGATCACCAAAGGAAAGAGGTGTCGGGTTCGGGTTATTAATCGTAGCTGCGAGCATTTGATCAGCCAGAGAGGCTCTTATCCCATCTCCAAAAGTCAGTGGGATTCGGTCCGTATTATTGACCGTAGCTTCAAACATCTGGTCAGCCTGAGAGGTATCCATCTGAGTACCCATACTGGGACCAAAGGCCAGAGCGGTTCGGTTCGGATTATTGATCGCAGCCGCAAGCATCTGGTCAGCCTGAGAGGCCCCCGGCTGAGTACCCACACGCGGTACATTGGAACCAAAGGAGAGAGGGGTTCCATTGTAGATGGAGCGTGCCGTGTTCAAGCGATTTTCAGCCTCACCACCCGGACGGTCATACCCGGCGAACCGCCAAGCATTGTTCATCAGGGCCTGAGCTTCCTCGACACTACCAGCGTTGTTCAGACGGGCAATAAGCTGAGGGTCTTCCTGAAGGAAGTAAGCAGCCTGAGCCTCCGGGGACATATCACCACCGGTGAACCGCTGAAGTGCAGCGAGACGATCATTGTTCCACGACATGATCCCGCCAGCAGTGCCGGGGCGACCGCTTTCGGAAGGATCATTCCACGTCCGACCGGCATTGCCCGGATCGAAGCCGCTTTCATGTTGACCCGTCGCCTGAATGGCTGCGAGAGCATAGGGGTTCGTGACGCCTCCACGCTGAACCGTTGACATGAAACCGTTCAGAACCGGGTTATTGCTCGTTGCCCAAGACGGGTTGGTCGAACCCCGACCATTCATGGGAGTAGCACCGTATCGCTGCATGATTTCATCGGCAGCCGTAGGGGCGGTCCAGAGACCAGATGCACCCAGAGAACCTAGTGCAGTCTGGGCGAGATCAGCATTGATCAGGCCCTGAGCCTGCAAATCCTGAATGCCCCGGCGAGCTTCTGCTTCCGTACCGAAGGCCCGACCAGCGAGGTCGATCAGTTCACGGGCATTGCCTGCATTACCAGCGATCCGCATGAAGTCATCATGCTGAACACCACGTTCGGTATCCTGCATTTGGCCGGTAAACCCACCAGACAAATCGCCATAAAGATTACTGGCGTTAATCCCGGCACGACTGAACAGATCAGCATTGGCCGAAACGATGGCCTGAGCACCAGAAAGATCACCCTGCCGAGCAAGCTGCTGGGCTTGGTAGATCAGTGGGTTCGCTTCCTGCTGGGCGTTGTAGGCCGTGTCCTGTCGCCCATCGGTCACTTTAGACCGATCCAGCCCGTACTGCATGATGTCAGATCGCAGGCCGGTCTGCTGGCGATCCAGAAGGACACCCGGCTGAGCATTGGCGAAACGAAGGGCTTCAGGCGAGAGGAATGCAGCGTTGCCACGGGTAGCCGCTTGCTGGATGGCAGCCGGGTCATTCCCCGCAGCCATTACGTCCTGCATCAGACGGGCCGACTGCTCGTCGGTCGTGATTTCCCGGAACTTGTCAAGGCCGCGAGATGCAGCCGAAAAACCCCGGTTCATGAGTTCGGCGGAAAGCGAATAAAGCTGGTTCGCGGAAGCGAACGAGGGGCTATCCACATTGCGCCAAGTCAAAGGTGCCATGTCTGTCTATCCCTTAGCCTTTGCGGTCATCCCGCATACTGTTTTCTTCGATGTACTGGTCAATGGTCGATTGACTATCGCCCTGCGTGAAGCCCCGAGAGTTTATACGATCCGAGAGCGCGGTATTATAGCTCTGGATTTGGTTCGTAAGGTTCGTGTCGGTGATGCCCTTTTGGTAGTTGAACTGCTCCTTGGCAAGCTTCTGAGCCTGCCATGCAGACCAAAGGTTCCCGATGGTGCCGATACCCCCCAACACAAGCTGGCCGGTGCCGAGGTTCATCCCCAGAGGGGTCGACAAACTATTGTTCAATCCTCCGACTTGCGGGGCAACAACCTGCCCTACACCGGGACCAGTGATGCCCTGTGGTGCTTGCTGGCCTGAAGCAACACCCTGCATGTAAGCCCCGGTAGGGTTTGAGGCTCCGTAGTTGATTTGGTCTGCAAAACCACTCATTTTCTACCCCATTATTAGGTAAATGCGTTAGGCAGAGTGGTCGTCAGTTCTACATAATCATGAAGCAGATCATGAGACATCTGGGCGACATCGCTGCCAGTCATTAGTGTGCGGGCCAAGAAGGTGTCCCGACTTTCGGCTATGACTGGGGAATTGTCACCGACGAACATCATCGGGTCAATCTGACCGCCACCGTACCCGAATTGCTCAAAGAACTGTTCGCGGATACGCTTTAGTTCCTTATTAGCGTCTTCTTGGTACTTAATCAAATCCTGTTGCATACCCTCAATACTGCCACGGACATATGCGGCATAGCCCTGTCCGGCAGCATCTAGGAGTTTCAGGATATTATCTGCACGCATTAATTGCGAAAAGTCAAAGAAAAAGCCACCACCAGACGCCAAATTCTGGATCGCACCCGTCAGGACAATGCCCAGAACTGCACCAATGATGGTACCGAAGACACCCATATTCTCGGTCAGCTTGGTGAGCATGGTCGTCAGGACGAGGGCAGCCAGAGCGTTGGCAATGGAGCCAATAATAGCAGCCCCCATGCCTGTCAGGCCGATAGAGGAACCCACCGCCATGTGGGAGCCAAGGAGACCAAGGCCAGAACCTCCTGTAAACATCACCGAGACCACAGCCACGACGATCACGAAGATGACCGCGAAGATGCCAGACTGCCACCACTTCTTCTTCTGTTTAACGTAGCAGTTGATGACGAGGAACACGCAGGCCGTGGACATCTGGGTACTGTCTACCAGACGCATAGCCCGAAAGGTTGCATAGTGCAGAGGGACGAGGAAACCGCTCTCCTCGCTGTCCTCCAAGGCTTCTTTGGCGGTGATTTTCACCGATTTACCGCCATAAATAAAGTTTCTATGAACCAAACCAGAGATGTCGATATATTTATAATGGTCGTTCTCGTCCTGCCACCAAACACGAATCGTGCTGTACTGGAAGATGTTGTCCGAGAGCACGCCCACCAAAAGCACACCATCGTAGGAATCCTCACCTGTATAGGTGGGGTCTTCAATGATGGTTTCCCCTAGATATTCAAGCCAAATATCATTCTTTTTAGCACCCAATTTTCCAAGACCATTACCTTCACCTTCGGTGATAAAATTCCATCTAATCCGAATATCATAATTGATATTCAGAGAGCCATTCCCACCGAGGTTTTGGATTTTGATCTCGTTCTCCGGTAGTGTCGGCTTCGGAGGAAGGATAGGCTCAGGGGTTAGAAAATCATTTCTACGCCAAGTGCGCCATACCTCATAGGCATCGCGATATGCCTGCATGGCATCTGCGAAATCAGAGGCCGAGTTCTCCCCACCGATCTGATCACCCTGAAGGCGCTTGAAAAACTCGTAGATATATCGACGTGCTGATTTGTCAATAACATTAAGTGGAACACCGTAGGCGACATAGATATAATCCATGTCTTCTATGTCCTCACTGTCGGCAAGCTCGGCTTCGATATTGCTGTACTTGCCCCCGCCAGTGCCTTTACGGAATGCCTTTTGGGCGAGGGCGTATTCATCCTCTAAGCCCACAATCTCGGAGAGGAACTCATTATCCAGACGGAAGGGGATCATCGGGAAAAACTGACCATAGTCAGCTACCACCTCGACCAAACCATCCAAGGCAGCAATGCCCGTGCCGATCCTGTAGATGAACAGGTCTAGCGGTTCCCATTTGGCGGCATACTTCTTCTGAGTATCTGCCCGATATTCGTTATTCTCTTCGAGATAATCCTCAGTGGTCGTTATTGTGGTGGTTTTCGTGACCCCGCCACCGATGTCCTCATCGTTCGAGACGACCGTAACACGAGTAAGTACAACCTGATCTTCAATCAGGTTAAGCACATCACGACGAATCAGCTTGGCATCTTCGTCCTCAGCGTTCCCGTTATAGGTCTCCTTGTCGTAGACCCGGACCCGGCGTGAGACCGTCACAACCTCGCTGTCAGTGTTTGTGGTGGTCTCATTAGGGGTACTATCGGAATAGCTCACCACGGTCTCCACAACCGTCGTCAGAGTCTCATTCCGCCCGGTCGCATCATCAGAGACTAGCGCATACCCTGTGGTGTCAGGAAAAGGATCACCCGGAACCAAGGGAACAGGGGTGCCTTCTTCTACTGGTTCCTCGGTATTGTAGATGGCACGGGTATAATAAGCGAAAATGTATTTGCCCCCTTGGACAAAATCATTCGCCACGAAGGTGTGCACGCTCTCGTCCGGGAGCGTGATGGTCACAGTATGTGTGGTGTCATCGAAGTCCGCTTCCCACGCCAGAGCAAGCTGGTCCGGGTGGTTCCGTATCATCCATTGCTCGGCCCAGACTTCGTATTCGCTTTCGCCCAGACGTGCTTCCTGAACCCAGATACTCTCGTTCGCAGCAGCCGGGATGGCATCAGCCACGGTCTGGGTATTAATCACATCCCCAGCATACATCTGCCCGGTCGGCATACCAATCAGGTCATAGTTGTCCACAGCCCATCGGAAGAAGGTCCGAAAATTGATCCCCGGTCCATTCAGATAGCCTGTCGTGATCGTGTCTCCCAAGGACCGTTTGGTCCCTGAGAGCACGTTTCTGATGATCAGGCTTTGAAGGAAAATGGGCCGATCTTTTTCATCGCCAGCCAAGTTATAAACAGACGAGGCGACGTTGATAATTGTTTTGCTACTAAACAAACCCATTTTCAGCCTCTATTATAGGTCTCCGTCCTGAGCGCCCGGATCAATTTCGATGTTATTGTTGGCCTTGATGTTGCGGAGGATGACGTTCACGCTTTCATTGCGGAAGGCACCCGGAGCGAGGAGACCCTCGTCAATGGTCTTCTGGGTGATCCACGCATCGGTGAACAGTTTCGCAGCTTTGACCTCGGCGTCACGCTGATAGGAGGTGATCTGCTGGGTGTACAGGTCTTTCTGCTTCCCGACCGAACCCCTGATCTCAGCCCCGTTGGTACGGGTGTCGAGGGTCTGAGCACGCTGCACCTCCACCTGTTCTTCCAGAAGGGTCTTCTGGGTCGGCATGATCTCGTTCAGGGTGTATTCGCCCTGTTCGGTCTGCATCTTCAGCAGGCAGTATTGCTGATCCTCGGTGGCGATCTTCATCTTGGTCAGGCCGAATTCTGCCTCTGCGTTCAATGCCTGAATACGTGCCGTGGCAAGCTGTGCCTTGGCAACCTCAAGCTGGACGCGGGCAGTGACCACCTGAATTTTGGTGGTGCGAGCCTGCATCTGGGCAAGGACCGCCTGCCAGTAGGCTTGGTCCCGGCCCAGAAGGAAAGAGGTGGCCGTCTGTAAAGCACCGCCCAAAGACGCCGTATAAGCTTTGGTGTACTGTTCCCCGGTGATCCGGTTCTGTTCGTACTCCCTCTTGAGGTGGGCCGATAGGCCCGACATCAGAGCATCGAAGACGCCGGACCCATCCACCACACGGGTGGTCAGGTCTTCGTTCGTCAGCTTTTCCACGTTATCGAGGAGGCTGCCGTCATCAACCGGGATTTGAAACATGTCATCAGACAGGTCCACATCCGGGAGGTCAAAGCTCTTGCCTGCAAGCAGAGAGGTCAGCAGGGTATTTGCGGTGGTATCTGCTCCACAGGGCATAGCCAGCGTCTCCGATTATCTGAAAATATTACTCGACGCCACCAGCCGACAACTGGGCAGCCGAGAGACGGGCCAATTCGGCTTCGGTCAGTGGCGGGAGGATTTCGAGAGCGAATTCACGAACCATCTGCTGTTCCACAATGGTCTGACCCTTCGGTCCCTTACGGGTCTTGATGGACAGGAACTTGCGGTCCCGCATCAACTCGTAAAGGCAGTAAGGCACATGATATCCGTTGTCGGTGGCCTCACCGAACGGCACGAATTTGCGGACGGTGCCGAGATATTCGTTACCGACGGTCAGAATTTCGCCCGGAAGGTCTTTCTTCTTCGGGTCCAGATTGGTGATCCGCAGACGGACCAGTTTCATCTTTTCCTTCTGAAGGTGGGCACGAAGGCTGATGGTTTTGGCCTTCTTCTGGTTCTCGGCTTGAGCCTCGGGCTGCTGCTCGTTGGTCTGTGCCGTAACCTGCGTCTGGGTCTTCGCCTCGGACGCCTGCTTGTGCTCCTCGATCTTCGTCTTGAGCGCATCGAGACCAATGTTGTTCGAGAAGGTGATGCCCATCAGCTTGGCACGGCTCTTGAGCATGTCCAGTTCGGACGGCTGCTGAGCCTGTTCTTCAGGGGCAGCACCGCCCTCATCATTAGAACCAGAGGTGGAAGCCGCCTCTTTCGGAGCCTCCTGCTTGGGTGCCTCAGTGGGCTTTTCAGCCGCTTTGGTCTCGGTGGTGGGGACATCCTTGCCCACGTTCTTGAACAGTTCGTCAGCCATAACTGGATTTTCCTTTGGTTAATTATGAAAAAGGGGAGGATAATGTTCCTCCCCTTTTCCGGTTCATTATCTACCCGATATTAGATCGGAGCGACGGTCTTGACAAGGCCGATGCGTTCCGGGCGCTTGATCAGGATACCGTAGTACCACTTGATCGAGGAGAACCCGGTCTCACCGTAGGGATCGTTCCGGTCGGCGGTCTCGCGACCCGGCATCTTGGTCATGACAGAGAACTTCACCGTCTTGCCATCGGTCTGGAAGCCGATGGTAACGAAGCTGTCATCGCCCACAACGAGCATGGGGTAGATGTCGTACTTCTCATCAGTGCCGTCCATCGACGTGCGATAGCCGGGGTTGTCCACGACATCATCACCGGCAGCGGCCCAGTGCAGCATTTCCGGTACGACGATAATGCGGAACGCATCGACCGAGCCGATCTCGCCGTTCATGATCGTGCCTGCGTCACCATACTGCTGGACCGGGATGAACGCCTCGTTGCCGAACAGATCGGTCATGCCACGAACCAGCGGGACCAGTTCGGAGCCGATGAACATCACACGACCCGAGGGGATCGTCTTGGTGTCGATCATGCGGCTGCCGACGACGATCTTCGTCTGCTTCGGCGTGCGGTTGTCGTTCAGGATTTGATCCAGACGCATCAGGTTCTGATACGTCACGACCGAGGCCGGGATTTCCGGCGAGGTGCCGGGAACTTCCGGGACGATTTCGCCCGTGACTTCAGCGTTGGAGGTGGCAGCACCAGCGAATAACACCGTACCGGCAGCAGCCAGCAGGTCACGCTGAAGGACGGCTTCGGTAAGCTGGACCGCACCGTTCAGAAGCTCCCGCGAGAGATGCTCCTTCAGGCCGTCGTCGCTGTCGAAGTCGAGAGCTTCCTGCGTGAATTCGGTGAAGAAACCGAACTTGTGGATCGAGCCTTCACGGGTCAGACGGGTGAAGCCGACACGGTTCACACGGCCACCGTTCTCGGTCAGAGTCGGCAGCTTGTTGGTGATCGTACCGATGTCCTTGGACGAACCATAGAGGTTGCCATCCACGATGGTTGCGCCGGTCGCGTCGATGCCCTGATCGTTGACGTTGCGGTCATCGAGCAGCGGGACGTATTCGAACACCTTGATCGTTTTGCCGTAGTGCTTCGGCATGTTGATCGTGCTCGAAAGGGGCATGAAGAACTGCTCCTTCCGGCTTTCGATCAGGGCCTTCTTCAGCCAGAAAAAGGTGTTCATCTGGTCAGAACCGGCACCGTCAATGCTCGACTTCTGACCGTCGATGGGAGCGTTATAATTCAACATCGAGGTATTTCCTGCTTAGCTCTGACCATATTATTCCGAAAATCAGAGACGGTTTTCGAACTGCTTCAGAAAATCATCATCCGCCATATCGAGCGGGTTGACGGTTTCCTTCGCTTTGCGGCTGCTGTTCGTTGGAGAACTTGCAGCCTTGGCTTTGTCGCTGTTCGTGGCCGAAGATTTCGGTGCAGCGGTCCGGGTGCCCAGAACTCGACCTGCCTGCTGATCGGCCTTCGGAGCCGGAGCAGGGTTGGAAGATTGGGGTACCGGTTCGCTTCCGGGCTGGGTCAGGGACTTGGATGCGACCAAGGCGTCACCAGCGATCTTGTAGGCTTCCAGAAACGGGACGGTAGGGGCAATTTCACCGAGCATCTTCTTGCGGTCGATCTCGGCGGCGATGGCGTCGTATATGCCATTGGCCCGCTGATCTTGGATAACCGCCAGAACTTCAGGGTTGCCCCACAGAAATTCCTTGCTCTGTTGGTCCCACGTCGAGTTGATGTGTTGGATCGTGTCCCGTCCACCCGGCTGAGAGGATACATCCTTCAGGGCTTCCGCGAACGCGACCTCATTGTCACTGACGCTGTGATCCGTTGGACGGTAATTTGCATTATCATCCATATTCAAGTCAAGTGGGTCGATACCACTATCCTTGATTAATTTCTTGATCGCTTCAGGATTTTTCGAGTTAATGTCAATCAAAAACCCGAGTTTCTTCTGATCAAGAAGGTTGTTTTTCTCCAACATGCGGAGAGTTTTCAGGTGCGGTTGCATGTCTTGCAGCTTGCGGCCATATCCGGCCCCCATCTGCATGAGACGGATGGCCTCCTCTGGCGTACGAAGCTGGATTTCCCGGCCATTGGCTTTGAAGGGCTTCATGACCTGATCGTAGAAGCTCGCAAGCTCCTCCGGCTTCATGTCCTCTGAGGAACGCACCGCAGGGGTTGCGTCCTTCACGTCCTTGGGATCGAGTTTGGGATCGGGCGTTACCGCCTTGTCCTTCCCTTCTTCTCCCTCCTTGGACTTGTTTTTGCCGTCATCGCCTTCACCCAGCTTGCCAGCGTCCTTGCCCTGCTCTTTTCCTGCCGGGGGTTTAGCTTTGGACAGGTCATCGTCCGAGGGATCATCATCGTCCTTGTCACCCTCGCCTTCACCTTTTGGTTCAGGGTCGCTTTCGGCACCGGCTGCCGCATCAGAATCACCATCAGGATCACTGCTGCCAGCGGCAGGATCGTTCCCACCAGCATTGGCAGCATCATTATCCCCTTGGCTCTGTTCGTTGTTCTGATTGTCGTTCTGCTCGTCTTCCTCAGATGCAGAGGAAGAGGCCGAAGCCCCTTCATCCGAACCAGAAGAGGAAGGACCGAGTTTTAGGAAGTCGTCATCCGACATCCCGAAGAAACCCTTGTCGGCACTCATGATTATTCAGCCCCTTCTGCACGCAGTTCTTCGAGGGCAGCGTCGATCTCGAAGATCGTCTGCTCAGCCCGGTTGCCCATCTGCACGTTGGCCGACAAGAACCGTTGAAGGTGTCCGGTCGCCAGCGCCATGTCGATGGCATCCTGTCGCTGCTGCTTGTCCAGAGAGGGATCACCGCCGATGCGAACCAGACGACCAGCTTCCTTTTGGAAGAACTCCTCGTGGATCACCTTGCGGAACTCATGGTTGACGGACAGCTTGAGGATTTGGTCACGAAGCTCAACCTGAGCCTTCAGGTCTTCCTTCTGTGTCTCAAGTTCTTGGATTTCCGACATAATATTTAGTCCTGTTTTCAGTTGGGTTTACAGACGAATGCCCGGATTTAATGCCGGATCATTACGAGGATCAAAATACTTGGAATGTACGGAAAGTCTAGGGTCAAATCGACTGGTTTGGTCCCTGTTAATGAACGATCCGATATTCGCAATATCATTACTTAGTCGAGAACCACCGGAAGGAAGCCGTTTCGACATCTCGTTCCAACCGATGGCTGCATCGACATTGCCCGGTTGCTCGTCGCCTTCTTTGGTCTTCCGGCCCTTGAGGAGAGCCTTGGTGACTTCGAGGTTCTGATTCCCCTCGGACTGGCCTCGCTGCTTCTCCATGTCCCGCTCGTGCTTCGTACCCGTCTCCTGCTCGACCGTTTCGAGGTTCCGGTGATCGGCTTCGGCCAGCTTCTTCTGAGCATCCGCATAAAGCTGCTGTGTCCGTGCCCGGATTTCCTCGATCTCATATTGCAACTTCTGGACCTCAAGCTCCTTGGCCTTCTCAACCAGAGGATCAGGCTGGGGCTTGAACTGACGCACACGCTCGGCCAGAGCGGGCATACGCTTCAGGTCCGCGATGTCAGCAAGGATCATCTGCACCAGACCAAAATCGGTGTTCGGCCCGATGGTCTGAAGCATGAAGCCAAGGTCTTGGGACTTCTGATTGTCCACCTCAGCCGTGGAGATGTCCACCACAAGGTCAAAGTCCCCCTTCAATTCTTCACGCTTGACCGTCACGAACTCCTTGTTCGTGATGCGGATGACCTCCTCCTCGGACATGAATTCACCGTTCATGGCGATGATCTTGCGACCGATGTCCGTGATGCCTTTCGCCAAACGACGCAGGATTGCCATCTCACGCTTGGAGGCGGCGTCCAGCACCCCACGGATACCGGCTGCCACGTCGCCATAGGCTTCACCGGACATACCGCCAGAGAAGCTCTTGACGCCCGTGAGAGCTTCAGCCTCTTGGTTCTGAAGCTGAAGCATATTGTACGCGGAAGTCGGGATTTCCGGGTATTTATGTTCGATAATATTTTGGGACGGGTTCATATTTGGATTAAATTCATAATCCTGCCCGTTTTCGTACCGGCGACGGTTGAGGATGTCGAGCATCCCCTTGGCAATGCCCTGCTGGCTGTTGGCCGACCGACCCAGAAGGTCGATCATACCACGGGTCAACGCACCGAGGATCGCTTGGTTGTCTTCCAGAAGCTCGGCGTCCGGCTCACCCATAAGCTCACGCTTGATGGGCATGTAGTTCGTCACGACGAATGGAGGCTTCTCATCCGGGAACGGGTTCCGTTCCATGCGGATCATCGTGTCGCCCACCCATGTAGCGACGATAGATACAAGTTCATCGTTTCCTTCGATGTCGTACCAGCCCCAGTATTCGTAGGCCACGATTCGCTTCCGCAGCGTGTCCTTGAAGTTGAAGGTGGTCGGCGTCTTGCTCTCATGGTCATTGGTTGCCAGCACGCTGGCATTTTCCCAATTAACATATTCGAGATTTTTGTACCGATCCGGTTGCTTCATCAGTTCGGCCTTCGAGGTCTCGAAGGACACGATGACGAATATGGCCTTGTCCAGATCGCCCCCGCAGGATGGGTCGATATAGATGTTCTCCGGGGCCACCATTTCGAGCGTGGGACGGTTGTCGATGATCTTTTCGACCTCGACCATCTCAACACCAGTCTGGATGGCAACGCTGGGCTGTTGGGTCTCGTGGTAGAAGTCCACGGCTGCCCGAATATTTTCGGGCACATTTTCTTCATAACCACGGGGGTCTTGTGCTTGCAGGATAATGGCCTGCTCAAGCATCTGCACGTCTTCCTCGGTCTCAGGCATCACGAAGGTGAACTGGGCCACCTCCTCCTGAACCATCTTGGTGACACGCTTCCAGCCTACTCGGACGATGGCAGAGCCTTCATCCACATTGGTTCGGATATACTCGTCCACGAACCGAACCCGATTAATCTTGGTGCGGAACTGCCAGTTGATCACAAGCTCATTCTGCTTCGCTGCGTCCTCGTCTTCGAAGGTCACAGGATCGACATTGAACAGCTTGTCGGAACCAAGGAAAGGCTCAGTCAGGGCCGAGTATCTCCATTCCGCCTGTCGCCGGATGAGCTTGGGCTGAACAGTCGAACGACCGGGAATCTTCTTGGTCCCGGCCTTCAACTTCGCTTCCATCAGTTGCCGCCAGCGGGTCACGTTCGAGACGTGACCGTCATGGCTAGTCTTGGTGGCCTCAAGGTCTTCCTTGAGGGTTTTCACATCAGGCTCTTTGGCCCAATCAGTGATGGCCGGAGCCATTGCCGGGTTGACGGCATGGTTGCCCCCGGTGAACTGTACGGTTTTTACGTCGGCCATCCCTATTATCCTATTAATCGACCCAGCCAGCAACCAGATATACCACAATAGCACTACCAGCAATTACGCTAGAAAATCCAGCAGCTATTGTGAAAATAATTATATCTTTCCTGTGGAGTGGGGTTTCTCCTGACAGGGGGGCTAATGCCCCAAAACCAGCGGCGATAGTGATACTGGTTGCCAGAAGCCCTGACACAGGGCTTTGCACCCAAGAGACTGGACGATCCAAGTATGTGAGCAAAATGATCCAGATGTGCTGCCACAGGACGGTGGTCCATATGAGCCAGTAGGAGAAGATGATCTTATCTCGGTCAGTGCTGATCCCATTCTTGAAGGCACGCCATGCTACATACACAGTCGAAAACGATATGAAGGAGATGCCGATCAAGGCAAACCAGTCAGCAATGAATTTCGACGTGGTAATGTCAGTATTATAGTACATAATCATATAACTGATTAGTACCGAAAACGCGATAAGAATCGCAGAGGATTGGTTCAGTCGTGGCATATTTTCACGCCTCTTATATGACGCAAAGCATTTGATGCAAGCTGCTCATGGATCATTGTAATTTGCTGCTTGGCAACGAGAGATCGGAGCTTCAGCGTCTCCAATTCCTTACTGTAAGCATGGTCTTCGGTTTCTATACCGAGAGCGGGTTTTGTGGTCTTCTTGGGGAAGATAGGTTTAAGCTCAACACGCTGGAATGGGTTCCACATCAGGACGTTCCTCCCTGCGCGAGGACCTGCAATGCGTTCTTGAGTTCTTCAGCAAGCACAGCATGACCCCGAGCTTCATTGAGGAGTTCCATCTGAAGATCGTCCCCTCGTTTACGTTCTGATCTAGTACATTCTCGCTCAGCCTCAAGTTCCGCCTTATGGATGGTTTCCCGTTGTTTGTCTTTGTCCAGCAAATATTTGACTACCAGCAGAAGCCCCACAACAGGAAGAGCCAATGGTCCATAAGTCGAAAACAGATGAGCAAAAACTTGCGATGTCATCTCGTCAGTCATCATACCCCTAAAGTCGGCCTGCATAAAGATGCTGTTTGCACCAAATGTTGACCGATTATGTAAGTAAGATTACTTAGTTAATCGACCGACACGCTCTCAGTTTGTCCCTATCGTTCAGGGCAGCAGCCAGCACGGTAGCGATGGCTGAGTTCTCGGGGAGGGTTGCCACTTCCTCAGCCGCACGGGTCTGAGTTGTAGGGTCAATTCGAGTAGGTTCCGGGCAGCTAGTAATCGTTCCGACGCAGCCGCTCAAGTACATCGTCCCGATTAGTACCACGATTATCAATCTCTTCGAAAGCATTTTCACGCCTTTTTTCAACTTTAGCGGTATTTTCATCACGATACTCGCGCTCATGCTGGATGCCTTTACGATAAGCAAAAGCACCAAGACCAAGCGTTGCAACGATCAGAGCAAGCCGCCTACCGCCATAGACATAAGCTGCAATGACGCTGGCCCCCCAAGGTATGAGGAGCCAGTTATCACCGAGCCAGTGAAGGAAGGCCCATAGGGTGCTCATGCCGGGTCAGCCTCCCGCTTCTTCTTCAGATAGAAGACGACGACGGCACCAATGGCGAGGACGGCAGCCGCCTGAAGGATCGGCTGATCCTGCACAGCACCAAAGACCGTAGCCGCAGCACCGGCAATGCCTGTGAGGGTGGCTGGGTCTTTCACCATATCCACAGGACCGGGTTTCTCCGGTTCGGCCTTGCCCGGTGCGGGCTGCGGCATGGTGATCTCGTCGTAGCGTTCCTGCGAGAGTTTGAAGGCACGGTCGGCAGCACCGCTGTCCGATGCCTGCATACCCATCTGCTCACCCCAGATGCGACGACGCCAGCCATTGCCGAAGGTCGAGAAGGTCGAGAGACCTTGCACGAAATTCCAGCGACGGGTGGCATAGGCATTAAGGAGATTCTGAATACTATTTGCAGCGATATATTCCTTGATTTTAGACAGGGTTTTCTGTCCGATAACCCCATCACCATCAGCACCGACCGTCCGCTGAAGGTCTTTGATCGCACGAGCAGGACCGGAGTTCACCGCATAGTCGAAGGTCAGGTAATCCAGACCCAGAGGGAGCAGGTCAGCACGAACAGTGTCCCAATACTGGGCTTTGTAGATCGCCAAAGCTTCCGTCTGCGTCAGGTTTCGAACGTCTTCATTCGTTACCTTGGTTCCTCGCCATGCACGAAGCGTGGCGATGGTGATGCCCATGTTGGTCGCTTTACCCGGATCACGGGGATGGTTGACATACCCCCCTTCCGAAGCGAGCACATAGCTCTGGATATTGGAGGTAAACCCCCGAGAAATCTGCATTGGATTTTCTCCTGTTAGAATGGAATAATGGGGAAACTTAATCCCCCATCATTATCTGATTACATTGTGCATGTATAGTCCTCGCTGATCATGCGACAAGCTTCACCCACCACCCGATGGGATAATTGCGGTCAGCCGTCAGTGCGAGGTCAGGCCGCGTGGTCTGCCATTCGCGCTTCACGGTGCCATCGGGCCGGATCAGGCGAGCGATCATTCTGGTTTCTCCTTCTGCTGCGCCATGATCTGCCGCTCGATGTCAGTAATGAGGGGAGCGGAAATGCGGTATGGTAGTTCGGACAAAGCCGCTCCGATGATCTGCAACTGCTGGTCTGTCAGGGTCAAAGTGGTCATGCGATCACCGCCAATTTTCGAGGGGTTCCAGTACTGTCCTTGACAACGACGTAGCCCACTACGGGATTATCGCTGCTGGCTGTGAAGGTCGATCCAATCCGCACTCTCCCGCCGCCCTTGGGTGCCAACATGATATCAACATCTGTGGAGGGGCCTTCTGCGGCCAGAACAGCCATCGTGTTATTTGGGCGGACGGCGAGGTAATCGTTCCCAACTGTTTCGGTAGTCACAGAAAAAGCGATCTTGCCATCCAAGTCCGTGAACGCGATGCGACCATCTATGAAATTAATCTGCGATGCTCTGTCCGCAGTCGTCACAAGCGACGTGATCCGCGCCCCCGGAGCCTCGACGCCCCTGCTGCCCTGCGAGGGTGCCATCCAGTCGATTGCGTGACGCCGGGCCATAGAAATGGCAACCCCGACTCCGGTGGAGGCCGCGCTTCCATCGGTTCCGTCCAGTGCCCCGGACCCAAAGACAATCCCCCGCTTCCATCCACCCCGGTTTGCGGGCAACCCGCTTTGAAGGTTTTTCAGGAAATACAATCCCGCGCTCGCCGGTTGGGTTGCAACACCACCTTGGTTGCCGTCGCCGCCACCTGCGAACCACAGGGCGAATACACCGGCTGACTGCGCATAGGGATGTGGGGCGATGTTCTCGGACGGGAATTTGTTCTTGACCCCGAACTCCCAGCAATAGGTCGTGATGCCGCTTTCGTGCTGCGCCTCCACGATCCCGCCCCAAGCATGTTTCCCTGCAATGTCGTTGACAACACTGACCCCTAGTCCGATGGGGTTCTGCCCGTTTACATCGCTTCCACGCGCCAGAAAGACGCCAGCGTAGGGCGCGTGTTGGGCAATGGTCAGAAGCGTGCCATTATGCGCAAGGTAGGACATGCAGTTGGCCTGATCAGTCCACCAGCTTGTGCCGCCGTCCGCGTTTGTGCTGTCGCCTGCCAGATGATCGGCAGCCCCGCCGACAAACACCCTGTCAGACAGGCGATGAATTGTGGCTGGGCGAGTGTTGATTACCCCATTGATCTGCCACCCGCCCATCTCATCGGTCCAAGACAGTTGGCCGCTGTCCGTAAGCTGTGCCCAGCGCCCATTACCATCGACACTGACAGAAACGCGGTTAAGGGACAGAGGCGCGGAGAGGTTATACCTCACAGGAGGAGCGGGGATATGAAGATGCCCGCCCACCGCATTAGCCGCCGCGAACGCGGGGCGGTCATCAGCTACCCCGTCGCCAACCGCGCCAAACATTGCGGGCGTTAAGGCCGTATCTTTCGCCACCCAGCCCGCGACAACCCGCAGCCATTCCTGACCCTGCCATTGCCACCGTGAGCCGACCGCATAGCCCTGCGTTTCGTCATCGGAAGGCAGGGGCGCACGGGTCGCATTAAAATTGTTCTTGCGGACATTAACCCCAATATCGAGGACCGTATCCACCGCAGCCGTAGCGGTGTCTGCCGCAGTCATAGCAGTGTCTGCCGCAGCCGTAGCGGTATTCATCGCAGTCGTAACAGTACCCACCACAGCCGTAACAGTACCCACCGCCTGCTCGGCTAGCACCCTCTGTGCGTTGGCCTTGATGCTATGGTGTTTCGCGGAGTATTGACCCGTCTCAACCTCGGTGTCCTCGGGGGCCTCGGCCCACTCTTGCGCCCTGTTTTCACCCGCTTCAGCGTCTTCTTTTAGTTCTTGAAGAAGATAAAAGGTTTCATTGGACACAATCATAGCATCAACCACATCCCCTTGTTCAAGGGCTTGGTTGAAGAACAAAGTTGTGTCGTATGCTGTATAGGTCACAGAAGGGCTTTGCCACTTACCGTTCACAAAAACGGTTACAACAGCCTCCGATGCAACAGCTACAGGAAGTTCAAATCTATTTTGACCCTCAGCCGAAACATACCTTTGATGGATGTTGGCAACAATAGTATCGCTTGTATCAAAAAGATTAGCTACCTTTTTGACATAATCAATATTATTTGCGACATCGCGTACAGCATCATAGGATGTCCCAAAAACAGTATCCACCAGAACACTGGGATTACCATACGGATCATTCACAGTTCGCATACCCATTATAGGAAACCCCTATTTTCGAGTTTATGATGAGAGGTAGCAAACGTCGCGTTGACCAAATCACGCTCCTCGACATCTGTGCAGATGCCGTCGTAGGTGTTCAGGTGTTCTTGACTTTTGACCTGATTTTCTTGCCCATTCATATGACTGAAGACTTTATACGCAACAAAAGCCTGCAACGCACCTTCCAAAACGAATGGGATAACGATTTCCTGTTCGAGATCGTCATTTTCGATATAATCGTGGCGGGCCTGATACAGGACGGCAAGGCACTTTCCCGCTTTGGGGTTAGGTACCTGAAGAAGCTGGGGTGCCGGAGTGAACAGGGAAGTCGGATCGTCCTTGTCGTTCAGGACGTATTCCCGACCCATGACATCATGGACCTCAAGGATGCGGATCACATCCCCTTTGAAAAGGTTGCCGGGTAAATCTTTGATGTACGGCCACGGTACATCCGCCCCAGCACTTTCGGCATACTTTGTGATCAGGTGATAGTTGGTGATGTGCTGGACCTGTTCGATCAGAAGCTGTTTTGTGCAGAGAACGAAACGGCTGTAAATGCGGGTCAGCCCGTCATTGACATGAGCCACCAGCTTCGGAATGTCTTCTTCCCTGATCGAGCCTTGGCCTTCGTTACCGATGCTAAGGTTGGACAATTCCGCGTAAGACAGGCGGCTGAGGAGTTCTTCAAGTCTCATTTTCTCAACCCATTATTTAGACGACATACGAGTTAATGGTGATAACCTCTTCCTCGTGTTCGTCATCGTCCCATGCGGGTCCACCATTATGTCCCATAGAGGGGTTTTTAACCTGATCTGCGCTGGGCTTCCAAGCATTGAGGTACATTAACATAGAAATCGTGTCAATACAGTCATCTTTGCCCTTCAGGCCATTATGCGTGGCGAGCTTCATTTGACTGTAGAAGTGCCCCATGATCTTGCTCGCTTTCATCTCAGCAGGGAAATACATCTTCCCAGCTTTGAACAGCGGCACCACGAGGTTGAACCGGGTGAGCTTGTTGACCACGGGACGAATGCCGGGTGCGCCCGATTTCTCCGAGGAGGCAAAGTTGAACCAGACGTTCCGGTTCATCATCTCGCCTTGGAGCCACTTGATGAAGGCACCCTGTTGGCCGGTGACTTCAATGCCCACAGATTGTGGTCGGTATTCCTGCACCAGACGAAAGAGGTCGTTGACCGACTTATCCATCGTCTGACGCTCGCAGACGCCATCAACCCAAAACCAATCACCTTGGGCATTGTAAGCCCAAACACTGATTACTGAAAAATCCGCAGATTGATTTTCAGAGGTGGCAAAGTCAGTGGTTATGTAGAAATTATATGCCGATTTATACTCCAAAAGAGCTTTGCGGCTATATTCCCGAATATCCCCATCTTGGATCAGACGTTCTTCGTCAGACGAAATACGGAGCATCATCTCCTGCATGAAGGCCGCGACTTTCCCGTTGAGCACGGCCCTCTGGTACGCCTTCATCACGAAGTCATAGTCAAAGCGGTCCTCCCACGCGCCCCTGAATTCTTCACGAGAACACGGGAACTGCTCACAGACCGGCCAGACGTTCACATCCCAAGCACCACTTTCCACGGCCTCGATAATGATGTCGTCCTTGGCGAAGGGCGTGCCGTTGAAGATCACCTTCCGACGATTCGGATCAAGGGCATAGTCCACGCCCCTGTACACGGTGTCCTTGATGGCCTGCATCTGTACCCGACTGGTGGCATCGTCGTCGCTGATCAGGTCATCGAGGATCGCCATGACGGGACGCTTACCGAACAGCTTTGTACCACGGATGCCTGTTTTGGCCCCGAACATCTTACAGGCCAGCTTCTTGCCGTCCTTGTTCCTGAACTCGATGAAGTTATCCGTGAAGTGGGCGTAGGGCACCCATTCCTTCAGGAATTCGCTATTTTCATAACGAAATTCGACGTTTTTCCGGGCGGATTTTACACCGTTTTCCATACTATCCGATACATAAATCAGATAGTCGATTTCCCCGAAATTCGGTAGATAACCATAGAAGGCGAGAAACAAGATAAAGTATTCGAAAAATAGCGTGGTTTTTGCCGCACCACGGAAACAAAGATTAACGATATAATCGCTATCCCCTACGATCTTATCCAGCATCTTGAGGTGGACAGGCGGTGTCTTGTTACTCTCTCCTTCGACGCCGTTCACGAGCTTGATAAAGTTCAAGAAGATCAGCGCGAACTCAGAAGGCACATAGCTTCCATCGGTGAGTGATGAGTAGTCCACCTCATTCAACCACTCATCAAGGTCTTTCTTGATAATGCTTGAGATAAACTCAGCATCTTTTTCTGCTAATGTTTTCGAGTCCATTAACTCATTCATCCTCTGCCTTGATACGCTGGGCAGCCACGTCGATGGTACGCATCCGACCCGATCCGATTGCTTCCCTCTGGTTCTCTGCCACCTCTCTTAGCATTTCCCGCATTTCACGCATACCGGAGCTTTCGACCTCTCCAATGCTGATCTGGAAGCTGCCCTCCTTGGGCTTGCTGAGGTGGGTCAGCAGGCTGTTCGCGGCCTCTGCCCGCACCTTTTCGCTCTGCGCATTCTGCATCAGGTCGGCCTGCACGTTGATGGCCTTCTGGTACAGGTCTTGGTTCAGCACCCACGATGGCACGAGGGTCTGTTCCAGAATGAGGTTGACGAGCTTGCCCTTGTTATAGGCGCTGATGTAGCTCGCGATGTCCTTCTTGGCTGTGCCCTTGGCGATAAGAGCCGAATACCTGTATGGGAAGGTCTTCGCGTAGCTCTCCTCGTTCGTGTTCCCCATGATCTTGTAGGACACATAAGCGACCGCGTTGAGGTAGTCCTCGACCTTGAACCTTCCCTCCTTCAAAACCGCTGAATATGAGACGAAGTTATTACGAATATCTTCTGCAATTAATGGGTCAGCAGCGATATTGTTTAGAGTATCCACCAAAGGCTGAGTAATATTACTCCGAATATGACTAGGTACCGCCTTCTTGACTTCCTCCAAAGTATAAACGTGCTGCCCATGCTGATTTTGCTGAGGCACTTGCGCCTGCGGCTTGGAACCAGAGGAAGAAGGAGCCGGTTTTGGTGTCAGGTTTGGTGTGGTCGTGGTCGATGTACCACCCGCTTGGGGACGGGGTGCCGAGGAGTTCTGCGAGGTAAAGAGGCTCATTGATATTCCACCATAATCGAGGTATGGGTTTGGTGTCTCAAGCGGTGTTTTCTGGGTTTTCACCGTCTGAAATGGAGAATGGGGGGATTTAATTATCCCCCCATTTTTCCTTTAATCGAGCCGGGAAATGCGACGCATAAGCACCCCATAATATTCCGTCATGGCGACCTTCTGTTCAAGCAGATCGTTCTGTTCATCGACGCTTAGTCGGTCGAACTGGACGTTCCCGTTGATGAAGGCGTCGAGCTTGGCAATGTTCTGCTGAAGCTGGCGGGCCTCGGCCTTCACACGCTCGCGGAAGTCGGTCGAAGCAATCTCCCGCATCATCTCCTCCTTCAGGGCATAGCCCATAAGCGGCCAGATTTTCCGCTCGGCATTCTCGCGGGCGATCTTCTGCCCGATCTCGGCGTTGAACATGGCAGGATCAGCACAGGCGCTTTCACCCGTGACCGTGAACCCATTCTGAAGGGTCAGCACACAGACCGTAAGCTGGCTGCCGGGGAAGACATGGAAGTCTTCCTTGACGATATTCGCCTTCAGGGCATCCAGCGTCACACGCTTGCTCCCGATCTTTTCCTGATGGGCCTTCAGTTCACTCTCGGTAACGGCGTTCATAATGTCAGTCCTTTCTTTAGGTTTGACAGACGTTAGCATTTAGGCTCTATTTAGTCACGAAATCAAGGAGATTTTCATGGAAAAATACCGTAAGAAACCTGTCGTGATTGAGGCCGTCCAGTGGACCGGCAAGAACATCACGGAAGTCTTGGACTTCATGGATTGGCGCAACGCCGCCCACGACGCCGTGTCAGGTCTGACGATCCGCACCCTCGAAGGCAGTCACCATGCTTCACCGGGCGACTTCATCATCAAGGGTGTCAATGGGGAGTTCTATCCTTGCAAGCCTGAGATTTTCGAGAAAACCTACGAGAAAGTGGTGTAAATATGGGCAAGATAATCGCTGTGGATTTTGACGGGACCATTGTCTCGCATATGTATCCAGAAATCGGCGTTGATAATCCCAACGCCATCCGCGTCCTGAAGAAGCTCATCGAGCAGGGCCACCAACTGATCCTCTGGACCATGCGCTCCGGCCCGAAACTGGACGAAGCCGTGGCCTACTGCGAGGATCAGGGCATTTCTTTCTTGGGCGTGAACAGCAACCCGAACCAGTCGGAATGGACAACCTCCCCCAAGCAGTATGCCCACCTCTATATTGACGATGCAGCCCTCGGCTGCCCCACCCTCTTCGACCCAAACACCCAACGTCAGTGGGTCAACTGGCGAGATGTCGAAGCGATCCTCATCCGCACGGGCTATCTCATCTCATGATTGGTCTCCTCCAATTAGCGATAAAATATAATATGACATTTACTATGGTTTTTCGGTGTAAAGCCACCTTAAAATCTGGTAGACGTTCTGAAAAGTATTTTATCAATACTTTCGGTAAGGACTTCCTCCAAGACCTCAAGAACCTCTCTTGACGAACCAAGGGAGAGAGGCATAGGGTCTCTCTCCAAACCCATCCTCCGTGAACTTCCCTCTAAAACCTAGAGAAAGAGAAGCGAGGGAGATATGGATTAACATCCTGTTTTTGTGGGGGAATATCCCTATATAAAAAAGAATTGGAACAGACATAACATTATGTTAGTTTGTTCCTTGAAAACACCGTCCGGTAATGGATAATCGCCGGTGGTTGTAGGTGAGGTAAAAGTCCTCATGATTATCCAGTAAATCGCCCTGCCTCCGCTTTTTTCTGGATGGCTCCTTGAGCGTTGAGGCAGGGCGGTTTCCTTAAAGATACCTTCGGGTTGATAGACATTTCCCACATAATATATAAGATAATCATTATGTAGATTTTTCTACATAATATTTTTCGCATGGGGAAATTAATCATAGTTATGTTCCAAGATAGTGTGTGGTGCCCCGCACCTACACTAACCAGACCACCCCCCCGGTCTTAGCTCTCCTACACTGGCTCTACACCCCCTATACACTGGCCCTATACACTGGGCGCTGACGCGCCCTCTGGATCAACCATGATCCCTCATACATAGGAGCCAACCACATGAGCAACACCGTCCTCTCGTCCGCGTCCAACGCGACCATCAACGTCTTCGACGCAGTGGCAAATACTGCCAACGCAGCAACCAAGCTGGTCAATGGCATCAGTACTGGTGCCAATATGTTCGAACGTATGATGAACGACATGGATACCGATCACGCTGATCGTTCTAAACTGCATCGCAAGAATTACCGGAATGAACTTCTGGAAAATTCTGCTCGTGATGCAGCCAAACGTCAGGCCGAGATGCAAAAAGAAATGCAAGAAGATCAACACTTTGCGAAACTCTTTGCAGAGAACTACGCCAACCTGAAATCTGTCTTCGAAGATTCAGAAGCGTAACACTACCGAAAACCCTCACCGGAGAAATCCGGTGGGGGGACAACAAATCTCAGATAGAAATATCTGATATGTTAGGATAAAATCCATGCCGAAATTCATCGAAGAAATCATCGAAAATAATTTCTGGAACGAAATCCCCTTCGAAATCCCGGATTTCTCCTTTGGTTCCGACGAAGAAGTCGACCCAATCTTCGAAGATGCTTTCATTCCCGAAAACATCCTGACCCTCTAACCCAAACCCAAAGGAAATCCTGCGATGTTTACCCCAAGCTTCACCGTCTGCATCACCCGCAAGGATGGTGCTGTCATGTCCCGTTCCCAAACCGGAGACCTGACTCAAGTAATGGCAATTGCTCAGGGCCGTCGCACCGATTTCCCTGACGCAGAAATCCGCATCATCCTTGATGGTGTCGGCGTCCTGCACAAATTCGCACCCCTCAAAAACACCCTGTAAAGGGGAACAAAACGTGATCAAAATCATCGCCGTTATCCTCATCCTACTGTTCGCTTGGGCGTTCTACCAGATCGGCCAAGACAACCTCGCAGCCATGGAAGCGTGTCAACAGACACGCTCCTACGACACCTGCGCTTACGACCTTCTCCGTTAAGGAGATAATCTACACATAACCGTTATTCGGTTTTGTGGTTCTGTTATCTTGAGATAATGGACACATCTGTAATGGCGTGCTGGCGCACGCTTTGGGTCGTTAGGCATGGTGCCTTGGCCCGATCATCAAACCCCAATGAAGGAGCCATCTCATGGGTATTCTCGATTTCGATAACGCCGGTAAATCCAACATCGCTGCTGCCACGGGCACGAACAACCGTCGCACGCAGGCACAGGATCGGCCTGCTGCCAAGCTCTGGCTGAACGTCGGTTACGACGCCAATGGCCGGTTTGTGAACCTGCCGGTTGGCATCCCCGTTGACACGATGGAGCTTCTGCCCATCCGTGGTCAGAACGAGGAATGGGCGCAGTTCCAGTCCGCACGCAACCAGCTTCTGAAGGCCATTCAGGAAGCCGGTGACAACCTCGAACCCGGCGCAGAAGTGGAGGTCAAGCTGACCGTCAAGCTGCGCAAGGTCAACGAGGAGATCGAGGTCAAGCCGGAGGACAATGCGTTCGCCGCCGACCTCAGCAAGCTGTTCGGCTAACGCTGAACCAGAGGGACTGCGTAGCAGCCCGACGAAGGAGGGATCACGGGAAACCGTGGTCCCTCTTTTTCATTCAAGCCGATAGTTATCTTCGGATTAGCATCTTAAAAGTAGGATTGAGTCCAACTCCATTTTCTACTTTCTAAATGCTAACTCCACCAACCACAGTCCTCAAGACGAAAGGGTAATGCATAGTCATGAGTAAGCTCATAATCATTCGGGGCCTGCCGGGTTCAGGCAAAACAACCATAGCCAAGTCCGTGCCAAATGCGGTTATTTGCGAAGCGGATAGCTACATGATTGATAGCTTTACAGGCAACTATAGGTTTGACCCGAACAAACTCAAAGACTGTCATCGTCTGTGTTTGGAGCGGGCAAGACAGGCACTTGAGGCCAAGCGAACTGTAGTTGTGTCAAACACATCAATCCGTCTTTGGGAGCTTGAACCATACTTCGCTCTGGCTGCCCACTTCAATGTGCCCGTGCATGTGTTCAAGGCTGTGGGTAACTACCAGAATATACATAATGTACCCTACAATACTATAGAACGGATGCATACTAATTATGAACCATATCCTGGGGAAATAATCGTGGAAACGAAAGGGTAACAACGCATGGGAAATAAATCAGCAACAAAACTGCTTCATGACCTGCTCATGAAGGAGGAGGTGGGCTTCAAGTTCACCATGCAGACGCTCAAGGACATGGCTGCCCAAGCAGGTATGGACGTGACCGGAGGTGCTATCACCGGCTTCATCCATCGTGCTGTCCGTTTCGGTCATGTGCAGTTCGCAGGCAAGGTTGTCGGAGAACATGGCAGAATGCTGCACCAATACGAGATTATTGACCGTGAATCATGGGCCTTCAAACCCCCTAGCAAGGGGTCTCCCAAAGGGCGCACGATGGGTGAAAGGCATTACCAAGAAGTGCCTGAACCAAAGAATGAAACCGTCAAGGTCTCCAACTATCCACTTCAGAGTCTGCTCAGTGATCGGTTGTTCATGTTGGTCGTCGAAGCAGCAGAGTTGGAGAAGAAATCCCTCAAGGATTACTCGACCGACGAACTCATCGCAGAACTCAAAAGGAGGGTGAAATGAACAATCAAGAACTCGCTATTGTAGATGCCGCCAAAGCACTCTGCAATCTCATGTCCGAAGAAGACTGGTATGGCATCATCTCAGCCGCTGAGAGTGCTGGCTGTCTCGACGCTTTCAAAAAGGAAGGTGCAGAATTGATGGGCAAGCTCATCGATTTAGGCCAAGCCATACAGGAGTATGGCGCACCATGAACATTATCATCATAATGGCGAAAGGATAATCCGATGGATTATTACACGGGAATAGGTTCGAGAGATACACCCGAGCATATTCTGAACATCATGCACCACATTGGTGCATATCTGGCAACGCAGGGCTGGATACTCCGGTCGGGTGCGGCCCCGGGTGCTGATACGTCCTTCGAAGAAGGGGCGATCCACAGTGAAGGGGAGATGGAAATCTACCTGCCGTGGGGTGGCTTCAACCACCATAAGAGCAAGCTTCATCCGGGCAACTATCCCTTCTCTGATAAGGAGAAACAGTTCTCGGCCAAGTTCCACCCTGCATGGAGCAAATGCTCGTCCAGCGCACGGCTCATGCACCAACGCAACCTGCGTCAGATTATTGGTATGGAACCTATCCATGGCGAGATGGTGCAGGCATCGAAGTTCGTCGTCTGCTGGACACCCGGAGGTCAACTCAAGGGTGGCACGGCACAGGCGCTTCGCATCGCCACGGCACTGAACATCCCGATCATTAACCTCGGGACGGCAACCACGGCTCAGGAACTGGAAGCACTCGTACTGAAGGTCGATGAGCTTCAGGCTCAACTCAAATCCATAAGGATTATTGAATAATGTGCGATGAATGTGTGAAAATTGTGTCGGAAATCGACCCCAAACTCCTCGCTATCATGGAGGAGGTCAAAGACGACATAGCTGCCCTGCACGCCAAGATCGCCCCTCAGATGCGTGAAATCTTGGAGATGGTCGTGGTCAACGCAGAGACCGGCGAGGAGCCTGATGGCCTTCCTGCCGAAGAAATGGCCGAGATCAACGAGATGCAGAGCAAGATCGCCGGGACCGTCGGCTTGGTCTATGCTGCGTCATGGGCCAGCATCCGCATGATCCCTGATCAAACGGAAGCTCTGATGATGGGCAACTCCATCATGAGATCTGCCAACAAGGTTATCAAAGAAGCAATGGCATACAATTATGTCGTTAATCAGATGAAACATTAAGGGGCCATGAGGTTTAATCATGATCGAAAAACATGATATCACACTGACCCTCACCTATTTTGAAGCCAAAGTCCTGAAACAGATCAGCAATGACACGCTCGAATATATGATGGGCAACGGCGAACTATCCGAAGAGGAAGATGATGCTCTGGTTCAGATCATCAAGAAAATCAAGGAAATTGGTGTTAGCGATGAAACCTGAAATCAAATGCTAGGCACATCTCGTGATCTGTCATGGATTTACTGTCGCTGCCGCACAAGCAATCACCAAAACCAAATAGAAAGGAGGTGGATCATGGCCGTTCAATCGAACAATATGATCTTCGTGTTTCGGAAGTAATGAGGCTGGCATTCACGGTGCTGGTGCCGCCCGCTTTGCTCTCGACAAGAAGGGAGCCATTCTGGGACAGGGGTTCGGGATGCAGGGCGACAGCTTCGCCATCCCGACCAAAGACAAGACCATCAGGCACACGCTGCCTCTCGATGAGATCAAGGTCTATGTGGACCGCTTCATCGACTTTGCTCGTACCCAGACAGACCAACGCCATGCTCCCCTGATCTATCAGGTGACGTGCATCGGCTGTGGTCTTGCTGGTCTCAAGCATGAGGATATCGCTCCCATGTTCCGCATAGGCACCAAGAACCTGTTCTTCGATGACCTCTGGAAACCGTGGCTCGAAGACTATGGCTTCAGCTTTTGGGGAACATTTTGATGCCCAACACACCTCCTATCCCGGATCACCACATGCAGTGGTTTGAGCAACTCAAGTTCGCTGCCAAGAACGATGATATAGCCCTGATGTCCTGCCTCGATGCAGTGACCAAGGAACCACGCTCAGTGCTGTGCATCGCCAGCCAAGCCTCTGATGGGTATGTCGAATTCATCCCTCTGGGACACTTCGTACCAGAAGGTAATCCGTTCGATGCTTACCTCCCACCGGAAGGCTAAGCTTTCTCCTTTGGTTCCCTAAAAGGAGATAATCATCGTGCCATTATTGAGACTGATCCTCGCCATCATTGGCGGGGTGATCACACTCGTCCGTGAGGTAAGGTATTTGGTCAATTCTATTAACAAGAATAGACCCTTACCTTATTTCATAAAATCCACCCAACAAATCGAGGAAAAGGTTATCGACATGGAGCAAGTTCAAATCGACATGGAGAAGCTGTTTCACAAGAACCAGCTTCATCCGCGCATTCGCTCCGAGTTCCAGAACGTCGATCTGCCCTTCAGGGACGTGATGGTCAAGAACGGACTGGACCCAGCCTTCGGGTTCGATCTGCTGGTCCAGATGGTGCTGCACAAGCGTGCAGGCGTCCCTGTGCTGGTGGGTATCCTCCGCAAGCACTTCAAGGGTGACTGCCAAGCCACCGCTGATGCACTGCTCTTGGCTGCCCAGATCGACCTCGTGGATTGGAACCCCACGACCAAACAGTTCATCGTCAAGTACGACATCACACCCGACGTGCAGGATGAGCTTGACACCTATCAGTTCCCTCTCCCGATGATCGTGGAGCCAAAGGAACTGAAGACCAACCATGACACCGGCTATTATACGTCGAGAAACTCCGTCATTTTGAAGGATAATCACCATGATGGTGATGTGTGTCTCGACCACCTCAACCACATGAACCGGATCAAGCTGACGATCAACACAACCGTCACCAGCATGATCCAGAACCAGTGGAGGAACATCGACAAGCCCAAGCCGGGTGAAGACCGGAAGGACTTCGACAAGCGCCGCAAAGCATTTGAGAAATATAATCGTACGGCCTATGAAGTCATGGGCCACCTTGAGATCGCTGGCGGCGAGTTCTACCTGACCCATAAATACGATAAACGCGGTCGCGTTTATTGTCAGGGTTATCATGTTAATTACATGGGGAACCAGTGGAACAAGGCGGTGATCAACTTTGCACATGAGGAAATCGTGGAATGAGATATCCATTCACACTCTATCATCGTCCTGATGGACGTAAAACCGAACATGAATTGGAGAATATCACGCCTGAAGATGAGGCGTGGTATCGGGAAAACAACATCATCGTAAGCATGGAAGAGATCGCACCAAATGTGATCACAATCTTTGCTGAATACGGTGAAACCGAGGGAGAACCAGATGAGATCACTTATATCGTCCCTACTGGGGAACGCTGCGTCCTATCTATGGCGAAGATCAGAGCAAGGATCGAAGCCCTCCGTAAGACATATATTCAAAGCCGGTGATGTAGTAATCTTCGTCAACGACTTTGGGGTGGTCTGGCGTTGGACCATCAGCGAACGGGCCACCTACGAACGCTGCACGGGAGAGGTCATCCCTGCCTATCACCACGAAGGCACCCAGACCCCTTGGTTCCCAACTGAGGAGACCAGACTACAAAAAGCGACCAAGGCAGACCTCACTGCCTCGGATGCAGAACTTCAACAACGGTATGGGTTTACACCTACCGAATGGTATGGGTGTTACTGATGCCCTCCAAGTACATCAAGAAGGGTGAAAGCCCAGAAGGCCGGGAGCGTCGTCTCCGGGCCTTTAGACACAACAGCTTTGTGGGTCATGCCCGCATGATGCAGCAGCAGGCCAATGCCATCGCCTGCTCCGACACCACCACCGAGGAAGCCAAGGAGATCGCATATGAGATCGCGGTCTTGGCTACCAAGCTGGAACGGTACTTGAAAACAAGGGTGGACCTATGAGCGAACAACGAACTCTCGAAGACCTCCATGCTATCATTGCTGGCCTCAAGCACTATGAGGGCAGCAAGATTAAGCACATTAAGTCCAATGGTTATTATGTAATCACTGGCATCCACTTCAAGGAAGACGACATGACGGTCTGGTTCTCCTACGAGACCATGCACCGTGAACCCGTCTCCTTCCTCCGACCCATCGCTGAACTGTTCGACGGACGGTTCCAAATCTGAGGATTGATTCAAAATGAGTGAAGAAACTCCTTCTGAGAATGAATGGCAAGTAAGCGTGGATAATGTTGGAATAGTATTTATTGGGGCTAATGGCTTTAATGCCATTAAATGCTTCAATGAATGCGTTTCATTATCCAAGAGTGGATACGGACGTGCGTCCAACGAGAATGTATATCTCATCAAAAATGGTGAGATAAACAAAGAATATCACCCGTAATATAAACTGAAAAGGAGCTTCCACACCATGACTTTCCAAACTTTCACGGGGCGTCAATACCTGAAGATCGACATCGCGAACAATTTCGGCCTCGACAAGGAGGACTGGGATGTTCGCCTCGCTTGGTTCGATGAGAATGAAGACCGTCTCGACACGCTGGTGAAGCAGGCCGAGGAGCCTGCCCTGTTCTACGCAGGTATCACCGCATGGCAGAAGGCCTGCAAGGGTGAACCCACAGGTTATCCCATCAGCCTCGACGCCACGTCTTCGGGCATTCAGCTTCTGGCTGCCCTGACCGGCGACCGCAAGGCTGCTGCCCTGTGCAACGTGATCGACACCGGCCATCGTGAGGACGCCTATACCGGCCTCTACCAGTCGATGCTGAACCGCATCGGTGAGGGTGCCAAGATCACCCGCAAGGACACGAAGCAAGCGATTAACCACTAAATCATGGTCGCTTTAAAACCTCGTGAACTCATGGAACATCCCTCGTGGACAATCATGAGCTAAGCCGATACCATAGTATGCAAATCAGGAGCATTCTATGGAAACCAAACTGTGTAACGCATGTAATGGGGTAAAACCCTTAACTGATTTTTCTCCTAAAAAGACTAATAATCAGTTTAAGACAAGTAACCAAACACATGCTACCTATTGTCGAGTTTGTAATTCCCGACGTGCAGCCGAATGGCGTGCCCAAAATAAAGGGTACAAACCATCTGGTCTGGTAACTGTAGTGCCTCAAGAGGATCGTCTCTTGATGTCTGCTGTTCGGCAACGTCTGATAGATGCTCGGCAACGCTGTAAGAAACTTAGACGATCAGCACCTGAAATATCTGCTGATTATCTATATAACCTCTTCAAGAACCAGAAGGGAAAATGTTCCTTGTCTGGTGTGCCTCTTTCTCTTGAAGTGAACCATCCTCATTGCCTCTCCTTGGATCAGATTGATCCGGGTGTTGGGTATGTGGAAGGTAATGTTCAGTGGCTCTCTTGGTATATCAACCGTGCCAAAGGTGAGATGCCTACTGACGTGTTTCTTAGCATGTGTGAAACAGTTTTGGATTATCGGAAAGTGCAGAGACTATCGAACGGCAGCAATAGCTGAACCTAGTAGAGTAGGCCCAAGTGGGTCGAAGCGCGAGGGGCTGCATTACTAAGTTAATGTAGTCATGATATAGTCCCAACTCCTTAGCAATATGGAGATGCAGGTAATGCTGCTGGCTTGGCTTAACGAACCAAGTTGAAGAATTGTATGACGGCCTTCTATTCGTCCACCGCTGTTCCCAAGAAGGTCTTTGGTGAAGGTGCCCTGCTGGACATCTTCTATGAGACCATGCGGGAGGAAGCTCCCGGTCCTTGGGAAGTGACCGAGACCATGCTCGCCATCTGGGACAACACTGCCCTGATGAATGAGTGGGTCATGCCCGACAACTTCCATGTGAAGATCAAGGTCATGGGCAACGTCACGGATTATGTCCAGTTTCTGAATGAACCTTTCGAGGTCAATTATTCAGTTAATCAGCCCATCGAAGGTGGGCGGTCTCTGGGCGCAAACGCGATACACTCTGTTGATGGGCTGCTCGTTCGCGAGATGACCCGTCGCTGTGACTATGACTCAGATCAACTGGTCAAGATCAACCGCTGGGTCACCGAATGCCGGGGCGGCACCTCTCGATCCAGAGAAGAAGACAAGATGGTCATGCAGCTTGCCGATCTCCATCGTGAAAGCGGCTTCCTGTCGGCCCGTGTGCTCGAATATGTGGACCCGGCCAACATGGGCCATATCGAACCCGGTGCCCTCCTTTCCTTGGTTCAGAGCTTGCCTGCCAAGCCCTTCCAAGTGCTGT
>JACCEE010435166.1_pt1 | contig 66241 bp, 49 predicted proteins | sample 7449931 | NCBI WGS metagenome assembly JACCEE01 (sample SAMN15323457, study PRJNA562643) | freshwater metagenome | isolation source: river surface water | place: USA:Blue River Watershed | collected 2017-08-19
ATGGCAACCGGCTTCTAGCATTTGACGCATAGTCACTGACATGTATTTCTCCTAAGGGTTATGTCTAGAACCAAGTCCTGACTGCACTAAAAAGTGCCACCCTGGACGGCTTGGTTCGGGATTCTGTTACAGACCATCTGAAACAGTGCCCATATTCTACCCCAAAATTAGCATTAAAGCCATGAAAACAATGAATTTATGCTGGATAATCGAACCATGTTGACCGAAACCAAGAAACCCTCTACCGAAGAATTTATCGCTGGTATGCGCGAAGCCGGCCGTTTGGCCAGCGAAGTGCTAGATCACGTCACCCCATTCATTAAAGCTGGGGTGACAACCGGTGAACTTGACCAAATTTGCCACGATTACATGGTGAATATCCAAAAAACCGTGCCAGCACCCCTAAATTACCAACCGCCTGGCTACCCTCCTTTTCCGAAATCAATTTGCACCTCGGTCAATGACGTGATTTGTCACGGCATTCCGGGGGAGCGAATCTTGAAGGATGGCGATGTGGTGAATTTAGATATCACGGTCATTACGCCTTCCGGTTACTACGGGGACACCAGTCGAATGTTCTCGATTGGAGAGCCTTCCATTCTGGCCAAAAGACTGTCTCAGGTTACTTATGAGTGTATGTGGCTGGGGATTGCTCAGGTCAAACCTGGTTGCACCCTGGGTGATATTGGTCATGCCATTCAAACCCATGCAGAAAATGCTGGCTACTCAGTGGTCCGTGAGTACTGCGGTCATGGCATTGGCCAAGTTTTTCACGATGAACCTCAGATTGTTCATTACGGTAAACCAGGCATGGGTGAAAAATTACATGAAGGCATGACTTTTACGATTGAACCCATGATCAATGCGGGTAAGCGCGATATTCGAACCATGCCAGATCAATGGACCGTCAAAACAAAAGATCGCAGTCTTTCTGCCCAATGGGAACACACCTGTTTAGTCACGGCCACGGGGGTTGAAGTCTTGACCTATTCGGCCGGCAGTCCACCTCCTCCTGCGTGTGTGGGCTCCCTTAAATTCAGACCGTAATTCGATGGACACCCTGGCCACTCTTAAAACTCGGCGCGAAAATCGATTTGAAGAGTTCAAGAAAGACTTGAATGTCAGCAAGTTGACTAAGGACATCTGTCAACTCACTGATCAACAGTTATTGATTGCTTGGCATGAATCAGGTCTTGATGATTACGCTGCATTGGTGGCTGTGGGTGGATTTGGTCGAGGTGAACTATTTCCCTATTCAGATGTGGATATTTTGGTCTTACTCTCTGACAAGCTATCAGAGAAAGAGTTGACCACGGTCACTCCAAAGATTGAGGGTTTTATTACACGCTGCTGGGACCTTGGGATTGAGATTGGGTCATCCGTCAGAACCATTGATGAGTGCTTGGCAGAGGCGGCTGCCGACATCACAGTCAGAACCTCGCTCTTGGAATCTCGTTGGATTGGCGGTGATAAAAAACTGTATCGACGTTTATTGGTGCAGTTTGATGCTGCCATGGATGCCAAAGCTTTTTACCAAGCTAAATTATTGGAGCTGCGCCAACGCCATCACAAACACAATGACACACCCTATTCTTTAGAACCAAACTGTAAAGAAAGTCCTGGTGGGCTAAGAGATCTTCAGGTCATTTTGTGGATGACCAAGGCTGCAAAGCTTGGCAACAGTTTTTCAGACCTTCATAAAAAAGGCTTGCTCACAAAACGTGAGGCTTTAGAAATTAATCGTAATTTGAAATTTTTACAAACGCTGAGAACGCAACTGCACTTGGTTGCCAAGCGTCGTCAAGATGTGTTGGTGTTTGATTTACAAACACAGCTGGCCCAAGCCTTTGGCTTAGAGTCAGAAGATGGCACAAGAGCCAGTGAAAAAATCATGAAGCGTTACTATTGGGCTGCAAAAGCGGTGACGCAACTCAATGAAATTTTGTTGCAGCACATTGAGGCAATTCTTTTTCCAAAAGAATCTCGAGTGACGCACCCAGTTTCAGAGCATTTTGTAGAAAAACAGGGGCTCTTAGACATCATTGATCCTCTGCTTTTTGAAAAGCATCCTGAGCAAATTTTGCGTGCATTCTTATTGTTTACTAAAACGCCAGGAGTCAAAGGTTTCTCTGCGCAAATTCTGCGCGGTCTTTATAACGCCAGAAATTTGATGAATGCCAACTGGCGAAAGGATCCACAAAATAAAGCCTGCTTTATGGAAATCATTCGTCAACCTGAAGGCATCACCAATGCGTTTAGATTGATGAACCAAACCAGTGTATTGGGTCGTTATTTACCTGCGTTTCGACGCATCGTCGGTCAAATGCAGCATGACCTTTTCCACGTCTACACAGTCGATCAACACATTTTGATGGTCTTGCGGAACGTCCGAAGATTTTGGATTGTTGAGCACACCCATGAATTTCCTTTTTGCAGCCAATTAGCCGCTAACTACGATAAACCTTGGTTATTGATCTTGGCAGCTCTCTTTCATGATATTGCTAAAGGACGTGGAGGAGATCATTCGGTTTTGGGAATGAAAGATGCCAGATCTTTTGCCAAACAACATGGTTTAAATAAAGAAGATACTGATTTATTAATTTGGCTGGTGGCTGAACATCTCACCATGAGTCAAGTGGCTCAAAAACAAGACATTGGGGACCCTGATGTCGTGAATGCTTTTGCTAAAAAAGTAAAAACTGAAAGAAGATTAACCGCCCTCTACTTATTAACAGTTGCCGATGTGCGAGGCACGAGCCCCAAAGTTTGGAATGCATGGAAGGGAAAACTGTTAGAAGATCTCTACAAGTTGACTTTGCGAGTGTTGGGAGGCGCCAAGCATGATGTCAGTTCAGAATTGGAGTTAAGCCAATCTGAAGCGCAAAAAATGTTACGTTTGTTTGGACTTCAAACTCATGCCCATGAAGAGCTTTGGAAACAATTGGACATCTCCTTCTTTTTAAGGCATGAGCCCAGTGACATTGCATGGTTAACCAAACATCTTTATAGCCGCGTCAATCATCCCGAACCCATAGTTCGCGCTCGTTTATCTCCCGTTGGAGAAGGTCTGCAAGTGGCGGTCTACGTCAAAGATCAACCTGATTTATTTGCCCGTATCTGCTCGTATTTTGATCAGCAAGGTTTTTCAATTTTGGATGCGCGCATTCACACCACTCAACATGGCTATGCTCTGGATACATTTCAGATATCTGGCACCAACCTCCTGCGTGAAGGTGGGCATTACAGAGACATCATTCAACTGGTAGAGCATGATCTGGCGCAAACTCTAAAAAGTAGCTCGCCACTCCCCACCCCAAGTCAAGGGCGCTTATCAAGACAGTCTAGAAGCTTTCCAATTCAACCGCGAGTGAGTTTAAGGGCTGACGACAAGGGTCAATATTTTGTTTTATCCGTTTCAGCAAACGATCGCACCGGTATTCTTTATGCCATTGCAAAGTTGCTTGCAGAACATCATATTTCTTTGCATACAGCCCGAATCAATACATTGGGCGAGCGCATTGAGGACGTTTTCTTGCTGGCTGGAGAGAATCTATCAAAAGACTCAAAAATACAAATTCAGCTTGAAACAGAGATCTTGGAAGCTTTGGCTGTATGAGATTATTTCAAACGCAAAAGTTGCAACATTTGATCTTCATCTAGGACAGTAATTCCAAGTTCTTGAGCTTTTTCTAGCTTACTACCAGCGTCTGCACCCGCTACCACGAAATGTGTTTTTGCAGAAACTGACCCAGCCACTTTGGCTCCGGCCTTTTCTAAGAGAGATTTGGCTTCATCTCGTGACAATGTGGGCAATGTTCCTGTTAGAACAAAGGTTTTTCCAAGTAATTCAGGTAATGCCGCAGATTGCTCGACTTCTAGCTCGATGCCTGAGGCCAAGAGTTGTTCGATGACCTCAAGATTATGACTTTCACTAAAAAAGCTCACCAAAGACTGAGCCACAACAGGTCCAATATCATTCACCTGAAGAAACTCTTCCTCATTGGCAGACATGACTTGATCAACCCCGCCAAAATGCTTAGCCAAATCTTTAGCAGTGCTTTCTCCCACATGACGAATACCCAAGGCGAAAATAAATCTCGCCAAGCTATTTTTGCGTGAACGATCGATTGCCTGGAGCAAATTTTCGGCAGATTTCTCACCCATTCGATCTAAATTTGCCAGGGCCATGAGGCCTAATCGATATAAATCAGCGGGTGTTCTGACAATTTCTAAATCCACCAGTTGATCAACAATCTTTTCACCCAAGCCATCGATGTCCATCGCTCTGCGTTGAGCAAAATGTAATAAAGCTTGCTTACGTTGCGCAGGACAAAATAATCCACCACTGCAACGGGCCACGGCCTCATCCTCTTGTTTTTCAATATGCGACCCACAAATTGGACAATGTGTGGGCATCACAAAGGCAGTTGCCTGCATTGGGCGCTTATCTTTGATGGCTGAAACCACCTCTGGAATCACATCTCCGGCCCGTCTGACAACCACAGTATCTCCAATGTGAATATCTTTGCGTCGGACTTCATCTTCGTTATGCAAGGTTGCATTGGTCACGGTGACGCCACCAACAACAACGGGAGATAAACGTGCAACAGGCGTAATGGCACCGGTTCGCCCCACTTGAACATCGATCCCAAGAACCGTGGTCAAAGCTTCCTGTGCAGGGTATTTATGGGCCACAGCGAATCGCGGGGCCCGAGACACATAACCTAAATCTTCTTGCAGATCTCTTGAGTTCACTTTGTAAACAACACCATCAATGTCATAAGGTAATTGTTCGCGCAATGCACCAATTCGTTGGTAAAAATCCATCAATCCATCAATAGACTGCACTACGGCACGGTGTTCGCAGACAGGCAATCCCCAAGATTGATACAAGTTCAGTAAATCAGAATGTGTTTTTGGGATGATGTTGCTCGGATCGCATTGACCAATGCCATAGGCAAAAAAGGACAGAGTTCGTTGAGCAGTAATCTTAGGGTCTAACTGACGCAAGCTGCCTGCAGCAGCGTTCCTAGGGTTGGCAAACGTTTTTTCAGATTTGGCGATCGCAGCTTGATTAAGAGCTTCAAAATCTTTATGACTCATAAAGACCTCCCCCCGAACATCTAAAATATCAGGATGTGAGTCTCCTCTGAGCTTCAAAGGGATTGCTTTAATCGTACGAATATTGGCCGTGACATCTTCGCCACTGTAGCCATCACCACGAGTGGCCGCTTGAGTTAAGAATCCCTTTTCATAGCGCAATGAGATTGCCAAACCATCAAACTTTAACTCTGCAGCATATTCCACTGTGGATAAATTCAAGCCTTCACGACAACGTTTATCAAAAGCTTCTGCTTCCTTGTCCTCAAGTGCGTTGTTCAAAGAGAGCATGGGAACCACGTGCTTGACCTCAGTAAATAAGTCACCTACTTTGCCACTCACTCTCTGAGAGGGAGAATCGGGGGTGACCCACTCGGGATGCTGTTGCTCTAAGGCCAATAATTCACGATAGAGCTTGTCATACTCAATATCAGGGAGGATAGGATCATCTAAAACGTAGTAGGCATGATCTAGACTTGCCAACTCGTCTTTCAGCCATGAATAGCGGGCCGAATCAGACATGCTAATCCTAGGAGAAAAGTCTGCTAGCTGCAGCTGAACCAGCAGGGATACCCTGTTGATTCATGGATTGATAGATTTGCTCCAATTGACTCACAATGGCAGAAACAGCTTCGTCTACCAATGGTCGACCAGCATCATCTACCAAATGGCCATTTAGAGAGTCAGCCAAAAGCTTGGCTTCATCTAGCATTAATTGAAATGGTTGAGCATCTTGGGGAACTCTTGGCAAATCAAGTAGCAAGGTCACCATACCAATATTGGCCTTACTAGAGTCATCTCTTAAAAAATTAGCTTGATCAGCCACCAGTTTGTAGATCACTTGCTGATTGATGACTCGTTGGTACTCACGGCCGTCACGAGACAGTATCAATCCCGCCTTATTGACCACACTTTGAATGGTGGCCAAATTCCAATGAGACTCCTTGGGAATGACTGTGATGCCTAATTGAATATCACTTTGCGCAGCAAACTGATCCAAAATCTTGGCAGTTTCAATCGTGTCATTAATCGGAGGTAAATCAACTTCGGCATCTAAAGCATTGGCCAGCACTTGAATCTTAGAAGAAAAATCTGATAAATCGACCACCCCAATGGGGCCAGTACGATTGGCCAATTGAATCGCTATTTGCAATTCAGTGTAAGTGCTTGCAGGAAGAATTCCTTCCCAGTTTGAGTTGATATTTAAACCTTCAAACAAGCATGCAAAAGCGTTGTATTGAGGCCAGTCATTGAGGTGCCCCAGAATTTCCTCACCAGATATTCCCTCTGGTAAGCGTAAGACCGCCACACAATCAATCAAAGGATCAATTTTTCCAAGACTTTGGATGGGGGTGGGCGTGACCACCTGCGGAGAAGCCAATGTAGGCTCTGCTCTTGGATGACTGGCATCGCTCGATGTCTCTAAAAATGGCTCGCTGTCATCGACCTGTTGATCTTCCTGCTCTACCTTGCGTATACGCATGGCGTTGTAAATCATCACTAGGATCAATAAAACAAATCCCACAAAACCCAAGGAAAGCTGAAGCTCAGACAAGCCAAGAGAAGCTGCGAGCTCAGCAAACCAAATCATTAGGCGGCCTCCACCATAGTGGCTGCAGCTTCAAGATCAACCGCCACAATTCTTGAAACACCCTGCTCTTGCATCGTCACACCAATCAACTGATGGGCAATTTCCATCGTGATCTTATTGTGAGAAATGAAGACAAACTGAGTATTTTTGGACATTCTTGCCACCATGTCAGCGTAGCGACCTGTGTTGGCATCATCCAATGGGGCATCCACCTCGTCTAATAAACAGAATGGGGCAGGATTCAATTGGAATAGTGAGAAAACCAGAGCAATCGCTGTCAGAGCTTTTTCTCCACCAGAGAGCAAATGAATGGTTGAGTTTTTCTTACCAGGCGGTTGAGCCATGACCTGAACACCTGAGTCCAAAATCTCCTCACCTGTCATGACAAGTTTTGCGTTACCTCCACCAAACAAATCGGGAAAGAGTTTCGCAAAATGCTCATTCACCTGGTCAAATGTACCCTGTAAAAGCTCTCTTGTTTCAGAGTCGATTTTTTGAATCGCATCGGTCAAGGTATTGATGGCTTCATTGAGGTCTGCTGACTGGGCATCCAAGAAAGTCTTGCGCTCTTGGGCACTGGCCAACTCTTCAAGGGCAGCCATGTTGACAGGGCCTAAACCTTGGATTTCTTGATTGAGTTTATTGACCTCAGACTGTAAGGTGCTGACCTTCATATCCGGTGTGAGGCGCGCTTTAAGCTCCTCAACATTGGCCTGGGCATCCAACAACATGGTTGCAAATTGTTCAACATTCAATCGAGCTGCTTGCTCTTTTAATTGCAACTCCATGGCCTTATCTCGTAAAGGCTGAAGACTGCGCTCAAGAGTTAATCGAGCCTCATCTCCTTCACGCAAACGATGAGAAATGGCATCCAATTCTGTTCTGGCATTGGCCAACGCCGCTTCGCGAGCACTTCTTTGAATCAACAAACTCTGCAATGACTCTTGGGCAACCTCATCGGACAAAGTCTGCAACTCTTCTTGGGTGTTGCTTAAGCTTAATTGAATGTCGCTGACTTGTTGCTGTGCAGATTGTTGATCACGAGTTAAATCACTCATGCGCTGAACCAAAGTTCTGGTATTGAACGATGCCTCACTGGCTTCTCGCTCTGATAGGCGCAAGGCTTCACGCGCTTGCTCAAGGGAGTGCTGTGCCGCTTGGTATGTATCCTGCGCTTTTGTCAGACTCTCACCATGAATACCTTTTTCATTTTGAGCTTGATCTAACTCAGACTGACCTTGATCTCTGGACTGTTGAAGATCCGCAGATTGCTGAGTCACCTCTTGCAACTCCTTCTGAATCTGATCTGCTCGAGTCCGATATTTTTCGTCTGCTTGAGCCAATTGCAAACGCTCAACCTCTAAGTTATGGGCTTCACGCACCGCCTGCTCTGCAGTTTGTCGAGCTTGTTGAGCCAGTTGATGTGCTTGGTGATAGGCAGATTGTGTTCGATTGGCTTCGCTTTGAGCTTCATCCAAAATCAATTGTTGTGCCTTGAGTTGCAAGTCAAGGTTTTCGATTTCTTGACCTCTGGCCAACAAACCAGCCTGCTCAGAGTCTTCAGCATAGAGCTGCAAACTCACTCGGCTGATCATGTGCCCCTCTTTGACTAAAAGCACACCACCTTGAGGTAATTGGTCACGACGACGCATGGCATCTTCAAGGCTGTCTGCAATGAAAACATTACCTAACCATTCTTGAACAACCGCTTTAATGCCTGAGTCTTTAACCTGAACACGACTCATCAAGCTGGTCAAACCATTTGCATTCAGATCACTGTTTGCAACACCCTGACCAGAATAAAAAGCCAAGCGTGATGGCGGGGCATCCTGAGCGAGACGAACAGCCTCATTCAAATCTGACGCCTGTAAAGCAGTTACACGTTCGCGCAAAACCGCTTCTAGGGCAGTCTCCCAACCTTTTTCAACCTGAATGTCTTGCCACAAACGTTGTTTTTTATTTAAACCCTTTTGCTCTAACCAAGGGCCAACTTTGGCTTGAGCTTGGACTTTTTCTTGTAACGCTTGTAGAGCACTCAAACGGGCTTGAGTTTGATTCAGTGCAGCAGATGACTCTTGTAAGGTTTGCTGGGCTTGTTGTCTGGCTGCGTCAGCTTCTGGAACGCTCGCTTGCGCTGCTTCAGATGCCTGTTGAGCTTCATCAGCTTTGCGTTGAGCCATACTTTGGCGGTCCGTAGCTAGACTCAAGGCATCCGCATCGGGTTTAACAAGAGTGGCCATGTCAGCATTCAATCTCTCTTGACGCTGATGCAACTGATCCAATTGTCGACCTGCTGCCAATACCCGCTCTGCCAAACTGGCCAAGCGTTGATCCGTTGAAGATACCGTTTGACGAGCAATATCCAAAGCTTTTTGAGCTTCTAAATAAGCAACTTCTTGGGCTGGCATTTTTTCTTGAACCGCTTGCAAAGCCTCCGCAAAACGCTCTTCGTTCTCGCGAGCCAACTCTAAATCAATATTCGTTTGACGCAAGGCATCTGCCGCAGCAAGCTCTTGAGATGACCAACGCATCAATTGCGCTTGGAGGTCAGAAATTTGTTGCTGTAAGCGAGCACGTGACTCTTGAACATAGCGAATTTCGTTTTCTAACTTGCCCACTTCTGCATTGACTTCGTATAACTCACCCTGGGCAGAGGAAACCAAATCTTGAGAGGCATAGTGTGAAGCACGAAGCTCTTCAAGCTCTGCTTCTGCATGTCTGAGCTTAGCTGTTTGCTCTTCTAATTGAACCTGTGCATCACGAATCGCATTTGCATGACGCTCTTGTTCTTTACCTGCTTCTGTTTGACGAACCAACCACAACAATTGTTGTTGCTCTGTCATTTGAGCATTCAATTCTTTGTACTTCTCTGCCACCTGAGCCTGACCCTCCAATTTAGTCAGATTCAAGGTGAGCTCACGCAAAATGTCTTCTACACGCGTGAGATTTTCACGAGTGTCCTCAAGGCGGGACTCGGTTTCTTTACGACGTTCTTTGTATTTGGAAACTCCAGCAGCTTCTTCTAAGAAGATTCTGAGTTCCTCAGGCTTGGCTTCAATGATTCTTGAGATCATTCCCTGACCAATGATGGCGTAAGCGCGTGGACCTAAACCAGTACCCATGAACATGTCATGAATGTCTTTGCGACGAACAGATTGATTGTTGATGTAGTAACTAGAAGCGCCATCTCTGGTCAATACACGCTTGACCGATAACTCAGCAAAAGCACTCCATTGACCAGCAGCACGACCATCGGTGTTATCAAATATCAATTCGACGCTCGAACGTCCAGCTGGTTTTCTTTGTCCGGAGCCATTAAAAATGACGTCTTGCATGGATTCACCACGCAACTCACTGGCCCGAGATTCCCCCAAAACCCAACGAACAGCATCAATAATGTTTGATTTACCGCAACCATTGGGCCCAACCACGCCAATTAACTGGCCTGGAAGCTCGAAATGGGTGGGGTCTACGAAGGATTTGAACCCTGAAAGTTTGATAGATTTGAGTCGCACGGCATACTTCTTTAAGTTGAATCTTCATGATGATACCAAGTTAAATATCGAAACAGCACCTCTGGTGTTCGACCGATATAATCATGGCTTATTAGTCGGTATTTTTAAAGGAAAAAGAATTTATGGCAACACTTCAGAACATCATTGATCAGGCTTGGGAAGATCGAGCCAATTTATCCCCTAGCGCAGCTCCGAAGGAAGTTCGTGAGGCAGTTGCGACCGTTTTAGCGGGTTTAAATGACGGTTCTATCCGTGTTGCTGAGCGCCAGTCTGTGGGCAAGTGGAATGTCAATCAATGGGTCAAAAAAGCCGTTTTAATCTCTTTTCGCTTAGAAGATAACCAGGTGATGTCTGCCAATGGAACAGGCGGCTTCCCTCAGTTCTACGACAAGGTGCCGACCAAATTCGCCAATTACACAGCTGAAGACTTTGCCAAAGGTGGTTTCCGCGTGGTGCCGCCAGCAACCGCACGTCGAGGTTCTTTTATTGGTAAAAACGTGGTTTTGATGCCCTCTTACGTCAATATTGGTGCTTATGTTGATGAGGGTTCTATGGTAGACACTTGGGCAACAGTCGGTTCATGCGCCCAAATTGGTAAAAATGTCCACCTCTCGGGTGGTGTTGGTATTGGTGGTGTTTTAGAGCCTGTTCAAGCGGGCCCAGTCATCATTGAAGACAATTGCTTTATTGGGGCTCGCTCTGAAGTAGTTGAGGGTGTTGTGATTGAAGAAAATGCCGTGTTATCCATGGGCGTTTATATTGGTCAAAGCACCAAAATCTATGACCGTGAAACCGGAGAAGTTCACTATGGTCGTGTACCTGCGGGCTCCGTAGTGGTTCCAGGATCATTGCCTTCTGCCTGCGGTAAATACAGCCTTTATGCTGCGGTAATTGTTAAAAAAGTAGACGCCCAAACCAGAGCTAAAACTGCGATCAACGATTTATTGCGTGATTGATGCTTACAACCTTTAAAGAATAACTGTGTCCCAAAACTCAACTTTAAATCTAACAGAATCACTGATTCAACAAAACTCTGTCACGCCAGCCGATGGAGGTTGCCAAGAGTTGATTGCCACACGCCTCAAACCTCTTGGCTTTGATTGTGAAACGATTATCAGTGGCCCCGATCATTTCAAGGTCACCAATCTCTGGGCTGTTAAAAGAGGCAGTTTGGGTAAGGATGGACCTTTGTTGAGTTTTGCAGGTCACACGGACGTGGTTCCAACCGGCCCATTAGATCAATGGAGCTCCAATCCTTTTGTTCCCACCCAACAGGATGGCTTTTTGTATGGTCGTGGAGCAGCAGATATGAAAACATCTTTGGCTGCTTTTGTGGTGGCCAGCGAGGAATTTATTGCTGAGCATCCCAATCACAAAGGATCAATCGCTTTTTTATTGACCAGCGATGAAGAAGGTCCTGCTCATGACGGTACCGTAATTGTTTGCAATGAGCTTAAAAAGCGAGGCGAACGCCTGGACTACTGTGTAGTAGGTGAACCTACCTCTGTTGATCGATTGGGAGACACCATCAAAAATGGACGTCGTGGATCACTTTCTGGCAAATTGAAAGTCGTGGGCGTTCAAGGTCATATCGCCTACCCACATTTGGCAAAGAACCCTATCCATCTGATGGCTCCGGCTTTGGCTGAAATTTCGAATGTGGTTTGGGATCAAGGCAATGCACATTTCCCCCCAACAACATGGCAAGTGTCCAACATTCATGCTGGCACTGGCGCTACGAATGTGATTCCTGGTGAGGTTGTGATTGACTTTAATTTCAGATTTTCAACGGCCAGCACCGCTGAAGGTTTGAAAGCCACTCTCGAAGCAATTCTTAAAAAACATCAATTGGAATACAGTATTGATTGGAATTTGGGTGGAGAACCGTTTTTAACTGAACCAGGTAATTTATCTCAAGCGGTTCAAGTGGCCATCAAACAAGCAACTGGAGTCGATGCCCAATTGTCGACAACGGGGGGAACAAGCGATGGTCGTTTTATTGCAAAAATTTGTCCTCAGGTGGTTGAGTTTGGGCCGCGCAATGCAACGATTCACAAAATTAATGAACGCGTTGAATTAGCCGACATTGAGCCATTAAAGAATGTTTACAAAGGTATTTTGCAGCAATTGATTGCTTAAGTCCCTTGCTCAGCATTCCTACCCTCTTTTATTTATGACCCCTGCACCCAGCCTAGAAACAGTTTGGCAAAACCTGAGTCAACGATTAGATTCTGCTGGTTTAAGTTATGGCCACGGCGCCATTGATGCGCAATCTGAGGCACTTTGGATTGTCGCTTGCGCCTTGGGCTTTCCTCCTGAAGACGCCATTGAAGCGCTGGACACGCCCATACCAGATGATGTTCAAGCAAAAATTGATCAATGGGTGGAAGAACGCATCACCACTAGAAAACCATTGGCCTATATCTTAGGTGAAGCATGGCTAATGGGAATACCGTTTTACTGTGATGAACGCAGCATTGTTCCACGATCATTCATCGCTGAACTGATTGTGGACGGTCATCTTGAACCATGGCTGCCACCCAATGCCAAAGTACTGGATTTATGCACTGGAAATGGTTCTTTGGCTATTCTGATGGCACTTTCATGCCCAGATGTTGAGGTCTGTGGTGCAGATATCAGTCTGCAAGCTCTGTCATTGGCAGCCAAAAATTTAGATCGACATCATTTGAGTGAGCAAATTGAGCTCTACCAAGGTGATTTATTCAATGCCCTACCGAGTACTTCTGAGGACGCTCGCTTTGATTTAATCATTTGCAACCCTCCTTACGTCAACTCTCAGTCGATGGCCAGTCTTCCACTTGAATACCATGCCGAACCTGAAATCTCCTTAGCAGGAGGCACCGATGGAATGGATTTAATTCGAAAAATCATCGGCCAAGCCAAAGATTATTTAAAAGAGGATGGTGCTCTGGTTTTGGAAATTGGTAATGAAGCCAAGAATTTCAAGGCTGCCTTTCCTGAAATTCCCGTTACTTGGCTCGAAGTTTCAGCAGGTGATGATCAAGTCTTATTGATCACCACAGCAGATTTATAAAATTACTCTAAATTTCTGGCCGCTTGAATGGCTTGATCAATTCGATCAACAGCGATGATCTCGATACCTGGAATTTTTGTTTTGGGCGCATTGGCTTTCGGAACAATCGCTTGAGTAAAACCTAATTTAGCAGCTTCTTTCAAGCGTTCTTGACCGCGTGGGCAAGGTCTGATTTCACCCGCTAAACCAACCTCTCCAAACACAATCAAGGTTTTTGGTAAGGCCTTATTCTTCATCGAGGACTGGATTGCTAACAAGACCGCTAAGTCGGCCGCTGGTTCAGTGATTTTGACCCCGCCTACGGCATTCAAAAACACATCTTGATCAAAACATGCGATACCTGCATGGCGATGTAAAACGGCCAATAGCATCGCCAAACGATGTTGCTCTAACCCCAAGGCCAAGCGTCGTGGGTTGGGAACATGAGCCGCATCCACCAAGGCTTGAATCTCTACCAGTAAAGGTCGACTCCCTTCTTGTGTGACCAACACACAAGAACCTGGAACAATTTGATCGTGTTGAGATAAAAACAAAGCCGAAGGGTTAGCAACCCCTTTCAGGCCTTTGTCAGTCATTGCAAACACACCCAACTCATTCACAGCACCAAAACGGTTTTTAAATGCCCTCACCAACCTGAATGAAGAGTGTGTATCGCCTTCAAAATAAAGGACTGTATCGACGATGTGCTCAAGAACTCTGGGGCCCGCTAAATTACCCTCTTTGGTGACGTGCCCGACCATGATCATGCAAACACCGGTGGTTTTAGCCAAACGAGTCAATTGAGCCGCACATTCTTTGACTTGTGCAACAGATCCAGGGGCCGAACTTAAAGCTTCTGAATAAATCGTTTGAATTGAATCCACCACAACCACCGTGGGTCTAGAGGATTCAATCGTCGCTAAAAGCTTTTCTAATTGAATCTCGGCGAGCACCTCCAAATCAGGCGCTTGAATACCTAAACGCTTGGCTCTTAATGCAATTTGTGCTCCTGATTCCTCGCCGCTGATATAGAGAACTGAGTCCCCTCTGGCTGACATGGTTGCCAAAGCCTGAAGCAATAAAGTTGATTTGCCAATGCCTGGATCACCACCAATCAAAGCCACACCGCCCGTAACTAAACCACCCCCTAAGACGCGATCAAACTCATCGACACCCGTACTGATTCTGGGTAAATCTTCCGCTTCAATGAAAGAGAGTTTTTGCTTAGGAGCTGCTTTGGCTAAACTTTGAAAACGATTGGCACTTGGTTTATCTTCCACGGTTTCTTCCATGGTATTCCAAGCTTCACAGTTAGGACATTGGCCTTGCCATTTGGCTGATAGACCACCGCATGCTTGGCAAACATAAACTGATTTGATCTTTGCCATCAGAGTGGATTGGCCTTTTTGTTTTCCTGCGCACGCTTTTCAGAGTCAGCACGCTTTTTCACCAAGTCAGCCTCGCGTTTAGCCTGATCTGCTTGCTTTTGCTCAAAATCTTTCACATTATCAGCGCGCTGCTTGGCTTTGGCTGGGTCATTTTTATCGCTAATTCGCTGGGCGTCACGCTCGTCTTTCAGGATCGCCTTGAGAACTCTTTCTCGCTCTCTCATGGGAACTTCTTGAGCACGAATCTCACGAATCTCTTGGCGATGCTCAAGCCTGGCTTGATCTAAACAACGCGTTGTAAAAAATTTATCGTAACAATCATGCTGTTTTTTTTCAAAACGGTACTTTGCCCAATCTTTCTGCAAATTTAAGTTGTTTTGTCTTTTTTCAATGTCTGCAAGCTCAGCCTCCTCCGCCGGGCCTGCAAAGGCTGCCGTAGCAAGAAGAAAAATGAGTGAGGAAATGAATCGAAGTAAAAGCATAAGTACAAGGATAAAGCCAATAGAGAATTAAGGCTAAAAAAACTTAAATCTCTATCTTGGCACCTAGCTCAACCACGCGATTAGTCGGTATTTGAAAAAAGTCGGATGGCTTGGCAGCATTTTGGAACATCCAAGCAAACAATCTCTCACGCCACATCGCCATACCTGGAAGTTTGGATGGAACAACCGTGTCTCTGGCTAAGAAGAATGAGGTTTCCATCAAGTCAAATTTCAAATCATATTGACTTTCAATCAAAGCTAAAACTTTGTTGATGTCAGGCGTTTCTTTGAAGCCATGAACTGATCGAACCAAATAAATTTGGCCACCCATGTCTTTGAGGGTTAATCGTTCATCATCGTTGACATACGGTACATCCCAAGTGCTGAGCTTTAAGAAGATGACTCTCTCGTGCAACACACGGTTATGTTTTAAGTTATGCAACATGGCCACTGGAACGTAATCGATGTGGGCTGTTAAGAAAATACCCGTACCCTCAACTCGATGAGGTGGGTGAGCCAGCAACCCTGCAACAAATGGTTCCAGAGGAATGGACTCATTAATGATGCGTTCACGAAGTAATTTTCTGCCTTTGAACCAAGTCATCAAACAGGTGAAACAGAAGACGCCAATTAAGAGTGGATACCATCCACCATCTTTCACTTTAATGAGGTTCGCTGTCCAGAAGGAAAGATCAATCACCAAAAAAGCCAAAATCAGAGAGGTGATGATGATTGGATTCAAATGCCACTCTCGACGCATCACAATTGCTAGCAAAATGGTCGTGATTAGCATGGTGGTTGTGACTGAAATACCATAAGCCGCTGCTAAATTGCCAGACTCTCTGAATTCAATCACGGTAAAAATCACCATCACCAGCAATGACCAGTTCACGACCGGTATATATATTTGCCCACGCTCATCATCCGATGTGTGACGAATGTTCATGCGAGGCAAGAAACCCAGCAAAATAGCCTGATTGGCTAAAGAATAGGCCCCTGAAATCACAGCTTGAGAGGCGATGACAGTGGCTGAAGTGGCCAAAACAACCATGGGCCACAGCGCCCACTCAGGCACCATCAAATAAAAAGGATTTTTAATTGCCTCAGGGTTTGATAATAGCAAGGCACCCTGACCAAAATAGTTCAAAAGCAAACTGGGTAAAACCAATAACAACCACGCCATGCGCACAGGTTTTTTACCAAAGTGCCCCATATCCAAATACAAGGCTTCAACGCCAGTCACAACCAGCACCACTGAACCCATCACAATGTAAGCCATCAATGTGTGCTCAGAAATGAAATTAATGGCAAAAATTGGGTTGATGGCCACAAAAATTTGGGGCGCCTGGATGACGTTATAGATTCCTAAAGCAGCCAAAGAAACAAACCAAGCCAAAGTAATCGGTCCAAAAAGTTTACCTATGGCTGAAGTGCCAAATTTCTGAATCACAAACAAAGCAATCAATATGGTCAGAGTAATTGGAATGACGAAACGCTTTAACTCAGGGGTCGCAATTTCTAAACCTTCCACCGCTGATAAAACAGAAATTGCCGGAGTAATGACTGATTCACCATACAACATACAGGCACCAAACATGCCCAACATCATGACCACAAGGTATGAACGACTTCCAGCTTTTAGAGATCGCAGGGCCAATGCCATGAGAGATAAAACACCTCCCTCACCTTTGTTGTCTGCACGCATCACAAAAAAGACGTACTTAAATGTAACCACCAATAAGATGGCCCAAAACATCATTGAAATGATTCCGTAGACTGCTGCCTGACTAAATGGAATACCGTGTTCAGGACTGAAGCATTCCTTCAGCGCATAGAGTGGGCTGGTACCAATATCTCCAAATACAACGCCAATGGCAGCAAGCAATAAAGCAGCTGTACTACCCTTTTTGTGATGTTGCTCACCATGAAGCTCTACTGGCTTGAGCAACGATGATTGTGAATATTCCGGATTACTAATGGCCACCGGTTACTCCCTTAAAGATAACGTTTTTATTATATGCCCTGAATATTGCGTTGCAACATTATTTGCTTACTGGCTTTTATCCAACCAATGGCCTATTCCTAAAGCATTAAGCTCAAGATCAATCCTTAAAAAATCAATAATTTGCTCATCATTCATGGCGCAACCCATTGATTTTAAATATTTAATATGAATTTTTGCCATGCCGTCTTTCAATTCCTGATGTCGATTGGGTCTGGATTCAATACTTTTGGCCAATGAAACAATTTCGTCCAATTGGTCCAAAAAAAGTCTTTTCAAACGCTCTACACCATCTACCCTGCTGTAATGAGTAGGAAAAATACAAACAGGTTCTAATGCTGCAATTCGTGTCACAGAATCCTTTAACGCCTCAGGATCAAACTGAATGGGAGTCGTTGTTGGCATGATGAAGGCTTGGGCTTCCGTATCAAATTCTCGATAAGAAAGTCCAAAAGTATCTCCTGTAAAAACACCTTGACTGAGAGGGTCCCAAATTGCAATGTGATGCTTTGCGTGTCCAGGGGTATCCAAAATGTGCAAGACACGATCATCCAGCTTTAACTCAAAGCCCTCGCCAACCTCTAGAACCCGAGCCGCATCAATTGCATGAAGTTCACCATACGACTGCTGAACAATGTCTTCGCCATACACACCGACTGCTCCAGCTCGCAATGCAGTTGGATCAATCATGTGGCGAGACCCTCTTGGATGAACAGCCAAATGAGCGTTTGGACATGCTTGCATCAACAAACCTGCACCTCCGGCATGATCCAAATGAACATGCGTCAGGATGATGTATTTCACTTGCTCAACTGAAATATGGAGCTCTTGAAGAGTTTGTAGAAATCTGGGTACAGAATAGTTGGTGCCTGAATCAATAAAAGCAACCGACTGTTTACCAATGATCAAGTAAGTGGCGTCAAATTGCTCGCGCTCAAAACCAGTATCAATACAGTAAATATTTGGGGCAACCAGTGTTGCATATGTCAATGGATGAGTCATCCCGAAATTTTTACACAATGAGAGCTTCTGGCAAGCAAATCATGAAAATTTAATCGTTAAAAGCATTGAATCTCTGCATTTTCAAGGACGATTGACCTTGCTATTTAGGGTTTTACCTGATATAGTCTTAATCTTCAGACGCGGGGTGGAGCAGTCTGGCAGCTCGTCGGGCTCATAACCCGAAGGTCATAGGTTCAAATCCTATCCCCGCAACCAAATCCTAAGCCCTTCAATCATTTTGAAGGGCTTTTTTCTTAGCCGGACTTATTTGGCATACTTCATGATTCAAAACCAAATTTAATCAATAGAGACCCTTCATGAAAAAAATTCTCGCTGTTCTGCTGATATCGATTGCCAGTCATGTTTTTGCCGGCCCTAAGGTAGAGTTCAAAACCAGCCTCGGTGACTTTGTGGTTGAACTCAACCCAGAGAAAGCGCCCAAAACAGTTGAGAACTTTTTGGGCTATGTGAACAGCGGTTTTTATGACGGTACGATTTTCCATCGAGTGATCAATAACTTCATGGTTCAAGGTGGTGGCTTTACACAAGACATGCAACAAAAAAATACCAAAGCACCTATTCCACTAGAGTCTCAAAATGGTCTCAATAATGTGTTGTATTCAATTGCCATGGCCAGAACCAGCATTCCAGACTCTGCAACAGCGCAGTTTTTCATTAACGTGGTCAATAACAAAAATCTCGATTACCCAAGACCCGATGGTCATGGATATGCAGTCTTTGGCATGGTGATCAAAGGTACTGAAACCATCGACAAAATCAAAACTGTGAGCACCACACGCAAAGGCCCTTTTGCTGATTTGCCAGTCAATTCGATTGTGATTAAAAGTGCCAAGGTCATCAGCAAATAAAGTATGACGACTCCTGGACCACAGTCTTGCACCATCTTATTAGATGATGCCTACAGCCAAGCCAGTGATCCCACGAGTCGCTTATATCAATCACCTCTAAAGTCAATTCAAGCCACCAATGCTAATGAATTAGACATCTCACTCCACCAGATTGAAGCAGCCATTCATGAAGGCCGGTATGTCGTCGCTTGTTTTAGCTACGAGTTAGGTGAATTCCTTCTAGGCTTGATACCCAAACCATCGTCAACACCCTGGGTGCAAGCTTGGATATTTGATTCTGTTAAAAAAATGAGCTCAGAAGAGTCCACTGCTTGGATTCAACAACAAACTCTTGATTCAATAAAAGCAACAGAGCCAGTCAAAGCTACTGCCATTACGCATTTGACAAGCAGCATTGATTTCTCAAAATATGAATCCGATATTGAGTCGATCCATGGATTGATTGAAAGTGGTGACACCTATCAGGTTAATCACACCTATCGCTTAAAAGGTCAACTCACAGGTCACCCTTTAAAAGCCTATCAAATCCTTCGATCAAAACAACCAGGAGCATTTGGAGCCTACATCGAACATCCCAATGGTTGGATCCTCTCGTGCTCACCAGAGTGGTTTTTGCAAAAAGACGGCGATACTTTGGTGACCAAGCCAATGAAAGGAACTGCCAAGTTAGGTGAAAGCAGCCTTGCAGAATTAAAGAGTGACTCTAAAAATCGTGCTGAAAATGTCATGATTGTTGATTTACTGAGAAATGATCTCGGCAAAGTTTCTGTGCCAGGCTCTATTCAAGTGCCAGAATTATTTGAAGTGACACAGCATGGCAATGTCTTGCAAATGACTTCAACCATCCGTTCGCAGACTCAGGAAAACTTGAGACTAAAAGGCCTACTTGAAGCCATATTCCCATGTGGCTCAGTCACTGGCGCTCCTAAAAAGAGAACCATGCAAATCATTCAGAATCTGGAGACTGAACCCAGAAATTTGTATTGTGGCGCGATTGCATGGTTTGACCCCAGTCATCATGCTGGTCTGGGCAATTTGGGTATGAGCGTGGTGATTCGAACCCTTGAAGTTGCTTCTAATCAATCATTTCAGATGGGAGTGGGCGGTGGCATTACGATAGATTCGCAAGCCCAAGATGAATGGCATGAATGTCAGACCAAGTCTGATTTTTTGAAATCCTTAATCCCACAAACAGAGTCAATCGGACTATTCGAAACCATTCGAATACAAAATCAGCAAGCGACTCACCTAGATAGGCATCTACTTAGACTCAAGAGATCAGCCGATTATTTAAACATCTCCGTCAATATTCCCTCAATTGAAGAGATGATTGCTCAAGAGTGCTCTAAGTTAGATGATCAAAAAGTCTATCGAATGAGGGTTGATCTATCAGCACAAGGCCAAGTCAGTATCAAAGTTGCAATGATTAACGCTCTCAAGGCTTCTTACCCCCTCTTATGGGCAAAAGACATTTTGCCTGGTCACCTCAATACGTCTTCACTCGATTCATTACTGCAGCACAAAGTAACCCGCAGAACGATCTACGATCAAGCCTGGACCGTTGCGGAACAATTGGGTTCTTTTGATGCCTTGTTTATCAATGAACAAGGCTTTGTCACTGAAGGTGGCCGATCAAATATTTTCATTAAAAAAGAAGGTCAATGGTTAACCCCCCCTATTTCTGCTGGATGCCTTCCAGGAGTGATGAGACAGATAGTCATTGATGACCCTCATTACTCTGTGATTGAAGCCAACATCACTCCTAAAGATGTGGTTCAAGCTGAAGAGATTATTTATACCAATGCGTTGAGAGGCGTGATTGCCATCCAAAATTAAACGATAATTTCAACATGAACTTTTGCTCCAAATGTGGCTCTTCGATTCAATTGCAAACTCCACCCGATGACACGCGTGAACGTCACGTATGCAGTCAATGCGGCACCATTCATTATCAAAACCCCAGGAATGTGGTGGGTACTATTCCCGTTTGGCAAGATCAAGTTCTTCTCTGTAGGCGCGCCATTCAACCAAGACATGGTTATTGGACACTTCCGGCAGGGTTTTTAGAAGTCAATGAAAGTACTCAGCAAGGGGCTCAAAGAGAAACTTTGGAAGAAGCCGGTGCAGTGGTTCAAATTGGGCCACTTTTTTCTTTATTGAATGTCACTCATGTTCATCAAGTTCATTTGTTTTATTTGGCCGAACTCACCAGCCCTCAGTTTTCTGCTGGTGTAGAAAGTTTAGAAGTTGAATTATTCAATGAAGAAGACATTCCTTGGAGTGACATCGCCTTTCCAACCGTTAAGAAAACCCTAGAGTGGTTTTTTCATGACCGCAAGACAGGTCGATTAAATAACCCTCATTTGATTTCAGTTCATTCATCAGACATTGGCTTTGACGAAAGAATTGATAAAAGGCGCTGAGTATGGCGCTTTGCTGGTTGGGCCCTGAAGACGCTTTCCCCTCGCCTTGGCTGGATGCAGATCCGGATCCTGAGGTTCCCGGCCTCATCGCCATGAGTGAAACCATCAATGCTCAGCAACTAAAGCGAGCCTATCAACAAGGAATATTTCCTTGGTACTCCGAAGGTCAACCAATCTTATGGTGGTCACCCAATCCAAGAATGGTTCTTCAACCTAAAAACTTTAAGGTCAGTAAAAATCTAAAAAAAGAAATTAAAACTGTTTTGATGGATCAGGACTGGGATATAAAAGTTGACCACGATTTTGAGCAGACCATTCTGTCTTGTGCAACTCAAACCAGACCTGGGCAAGATGGAACATGGATTACACATGCCATCATGCACGCCTATGCTGGGCTGCATCATCAAGGAGATGCCCACAGCATTGAGGTTTTCTACCAAAATCAAAGAGTCGGTGGTTTGTATTGCGTTAATTTTGGAAAGATGATTTTTGGAGAATCCATGTTCTCCAAGAAGACTGGGGCTTCTAAAATTGCCTTAGCAGCACTGTGTGCATGGGCGATTGCCCAAGACATAGAAATGATTGACTGTCAGCAAGAAACTCAGCATTTGAGCTCACTGGGAGGTTCACCCATTCCTCGCAGTGATTTCCTGACCCATATTGAACAAAATTGTCATGCAAAAAACCCCATTTGGAGTTTTAATAAGAACGTATTGACGCATTGGCTAGTCAAAGCATGAGTAAATTAAAAGAACTTCCGTTCACAACCCTTCAGTTTTATGCAACTGCACCCTATGAGTGTAGCTACCTTCCTCATCATCAAGCTCGCTCACAAGTAGCAACTCCAACTCATTTAATCAATGCAGATTTGTACAGTGAATTAGTTGCAAGTGGTTTTCGTCGAAGCGGTTTATTTACCTATCGCCCCTACTGTGATGGCTGTAAGGCCTGCATGGCCTGCCGTGTTGAAGTCGATAGATTTAAGGCAAAAAGATATCAGCAAAGAGCTTGGAAGAAACATCAAGGTCTACAAGCCAAAATTGGTCATCTTGAATACTTTCAGGAGCACTACGATCTTTATACAAGCTATCAGCATGATCGTCATCTGGGTGGCGGCATGGACGGGGATGATCAAGATCAGTACAAACAATTTTTATTACAAAGTAAAGTGAACAGTCGTTTAATTGAGTTCAGAGATGGCCCGAATGATGAAACCCCCGGAAAACTCAGGATTGTTTCAATCATTGACGTCATCCAAGATGGGCTTTCTTCTGTCTATACCTTCTTTGACACAAGCAATCCACAAGACAGCCTGGGTACGTATGCAATTCTTTGGCAAATTCAACAAGCCAGACAATTGGAGCTACCCTATTTATATTTAGGCTACTTTATTCAAGATAGTCCTAAAATGTCATACAAGGCTCAATTTGAGCCATTTGAACTGTTGATGAATGACCATTGGCATAAATGCTCCTCTAAAGAACTATCCATTGAATGAACCTCTACCCCATTGTTAAACCTTTCTTATTTGCTCTGGACCCAGAAAGAGCTCACAACTTAACTCTTAACACTTTGGATACTCTTCATCGCTTTGGGCTTGCTTGCCTAAGTCATGAAAAAATTCCTCGCGATGAACGATTATTTTGTGGCATGAAACTTCCCAATCCTGTGGGCTTGGCTGCTGGTTTGGATAAAGATGGTAAACACATTGATGCTTTAGCCAATTTAGGTTTTGGTTTTATTGAAATTGGCACAGTCACTCCCAAAGCTCAGCCAGGGAACCCTTTTCCAAGGATGTTTCGTCTGCCCAAAGCTCAAGCATTGATTAATCGCATGGGTTTTAACAACGATGGTGTAGATGCCTGTGTTGCTCGAGTCAAACAATCTAATTATTGGCAGGCTGGTGGAATCTTAGGCCTCAATATTGGTAAAAATGCGACGACCCCAATTGAGTTAGCGGCTGATGATTATCTTCATTGCATGGAAAAAGTTTACGAAGTGGCGTCCTACATCACGGTCAATATCTCTTCTCCAAACACCAAAAATCTCAGACAACTTCAAGGTGCTGACGAGCTTAGCTCACTATTGAATGCAATAACTCAAAAAAGAAAACTTTTGGCCGACCAATATCAAAAGGAAGTACCCTTATTTCTGAAAATTGCTCCTGATTTAGATACAGACCAGGTGCAAATGATTGCTGAACTTCTCTTGCAATACTCAATTGATGCTGTGATTGCAACGAATACAACAATTTCAAGAACCCAAGTCGCTCAATTGCCCTTTGGCCAAGAGGCGGGTGGCTTATCAGGAGCTCCTGTCAAAGCCGCCTCAGATTCAGTCATTCGTGCATTGCACCAAACTTTGGGATCACGCATACCTATCATAGGGGTCGGCGGAATTCTGAATGGCCAGGATGCTAAAGACAAAGTCAATGCAGGTGCCAGCTTGATTCAACTTTATAGCGGACTGATTTATCAGGGGCCTCATTTGATTCAAGAGTGCGCTGCAGCATTAAAAAACTAATTTTTTAAGCATCTTTTCACAATGTGCAATTTGCTCTGTTTAGAGCTAGAATACTGTTCATGACAAGTAGAACAGCCATCCAAGTACTCGACCGCATGATGAGTCTTCTGGATGCCCTCGCTGAAAGTGATGAAGCTGAGAGTCTCAAAAAACTCTCTGAGCTGACTGGTTTGCACCCTTCCACCGCCCATCGAATTTTGAATGACATGGTCGCCTGTCGTTTAGTGGAGCGAGCTGACAGTGGCACCTATCGTTTAGGCCTCAAGTTATTGGAGTTAGGTAATTTGGTGAAAGCTCGTCTATCGGTCCGAGATGCGGCTCAATTACCGATGCGAGCTTTGCATAAATTAACCGGTCAAACGGTTAATTTATCCGTCCGCCAAGGTGACGAAATTGTTTATATCGATCGTGCTTATAGCGAGCGTTCTGGTATGCAAGTCGTTCGGGCCATTGGTGGTCGTGCCCCGCTACATTTAACGTCTGTGGGTAAGTTATTTTTAGCAGATGATGATCTAGCTAAACTCAAGGCCTATGTCGCCAAAACCGGTTTGAATGGTCACACTCAAAATAGTATCAATGACATGACTCAGCTTGAAAAGGAATTGGAGCTTGTCAAAAACTTAGGGCACGCTCGAGATGATGAGGAATTAGAGCTTGGAGTCAGCTGCATGGCTGCCGCTATCTTGGACGACAGCGGTAAATTAGTGGCTGGCTTATCGCTCTCCGCCCCCACCGAGCGAATGCAAGATGACTGGTTAAAATCACTTAAAGAAACGGCGATGCAAATATCCAAGAGTCTTGGATACAAAAAACCTGTGATTAAAAATAATTAATCAATTCTCAAGAGTTCTTAAAGCCTGCGTAAAGCCTCTGGACTTGGGTTAGCTTCCAACCATTCACGCACGCGCACAGCATCAGCAAAACGCGATTGCTTACCAACAGAATCCAAGAAGACCATCACCACATCACGACCAACAACCTTCGCTTGCATTACCAAACAACGACCAGCTGCAGAGATATAACCTGTTTTTTGTAAGCCGATGTCCATATCATTGGCACGAACCAAACGGTTGGTATTGATAAATTTTTGCTCACGTTTACCAATCATCAAGCTGTAATCGGGTTGAGTTGAGAAATCTCGAATGGTTTTATGTTGGTAAGCTGCTTCTACTAATTTAGTCAGATCTTCTGGACTGGAAACATTCTCACTCGATAAACCAGTTGGATCAGCAAATTTAGATTGGGTCATGCCTAAAAGTCTGGCTTTGGCATTCATGGCATCAACAAAAGCAGGAATACCACCTGGATAATTTCTACCTAAAGCTTGTGACACACGATTTTCAGAGGACATTAAGGACAAAATCATGGCCTCTTTTCGAGTCATCCTGGCTCCTTCAGTGACTCTAGAGCGAGTTCTACCAGGATAAGCATTGACATCAGACTGTGTGATCACGATTTCTTCATCTAATGGAAGTTGTGCCTCTAAAACAACCAAAGAAGTCATTAGCTTTGTAATCGATGCAATGGGTAAGGCTGCGTGGGCATTTTTTTCGAATAAGACCTCGTGTGTTTGGCGATCCACAATCAAAGCCACACTGGACTTTAAATTTAAATCATCGTGATTGCCTCTCAATCCCATGGCCGCAGCCAATGAGGGCCTCTTTTCATCTGGGGCTTTAACTGATTTAGAGCGTGTGGTTGTGGTGCGGACACTTTTTTGATTCTTGGGCGCAGGTTTTTTTGCCGTGGCTTTTTGAGATCCTGCTGTCTTTTGGGTATTACTTTGAGCCAATGAATCATTGGCGCATAGGCAAGAACCGCCCAATAGACCTATTAATAAACCTACGAATAATTGACTTCTAAATTTCATTTGTCTCTTCTAAACCAGCCAATGATTTACATGAATTGAATTATCGACATGATAAGGGATTACTTGGGTGCTGAGGCTTTATTTACCATTAAAACTGCAGTCATGGTCAATAAAATACCTAAGCCAATCAACCAGGTAATGGGTTCGTCAAATAAGAACCAGGCCATCAGTGCCGTGGTGGGAGGCGTCAAGTACATGAGGCTTGTGACGCGAGTGGCCTCACCTTTGCGAATCATGACAAATAATAGCGATATGGCACCAATGGATAAGGCGAATATGGCCCAAATAAGAGAAAAAATTAATTCGGGGACCCATTGAATCTCACGAGTTTCAAAAATCAACATCAATGGCAAACAAATCATAAGAGATGCCGCAAATTGAATCACCGAACCAGTTCTTAAATCAAATTGCGAGCAATACTTTTTTTGATAGAGAGTACCAGCCGTAATGGATATCAACGCAATGATGATGAACAGTAGACTTAAGACACTTAATCCCATCATCGAAAGTTTGGCCCAAACCACTAAACCAACCCCCATCAAACCCAAAACCAGCCCTAACCATTGAACAGGTCTGACTCGCTCTGAAATCCAAGAAGCTAAAAGTGCTGTCAAAATAGGTTGTAAACCCACAATCAAAGCTGTCAAACCAGCAGACATTCCCTCGCGCACTGCAGCCCAAACCCCTCCAAGATATCCAGCCTGCAACAAAGCACCAGCGATTGCAATATGCATAACTTGACTTTGATTGGGCCAAGGTGCTTTCCAAATCAAAACAATCGGCACCATAAAAATCAATACGCCTAAAAATCTCAGAAATAGGAATGTCATGGGCTCAGCATGAGGCATTCCATATCGGGCAATGATGAAACCAGTACTCCAAATGATGACAAAGATGGTGGCAATCCATGGCGCAAAGCGAGTCATCCAAGCATGAGCCATATTATTTTTTTGCCTTTAAATGAGTAAACAAATTCAATGCCAATTGTACGGTCTGAGCATGGACATCGACGGTAGTTTCAATATTTTTTCCATAGCCACCAGCCATCGCAATTGCAATTGGGATGGCATGATGTGAAGCAAAATCCAGAACCATTTGATCACGCAAACGCATGCCTTCGAAACTTAATTTCAAACGCCCCAGGCGGTCACCTTCATGCGGGTCTGCACCAGCTAGATAAATAAGGCAATCTGCTTTGAACTCGTTTTCTAGAATCCCCAATGCATAGTTCAATTGTTGTAAATATTCATCATCCGAACACCCGTCGGCAAGGGCAATATCGAGATGCCCAGCTTCTTTTCTGAATGGGAAATTTTTATCACCGTGCATCGACAAGGTAAAACAAGTTGGGTCGTTCGCCAAAATCGATGCCGTGCCATTGCCTTGATGCACATCCAAATCGATGATGGCCACATTCACTGGAGCAATCTCTTGTAGATGCTTAGCAGCAACGGCAGCATCATTAAAGACGCAAAAGCCACTGCCTTTATTTCTATAAGCATGATGGGTTCCCCCCGCCAGATTGACCGACACACCGTCTTTGAGTGCACTCAGGCAGGCTTGTATCGTTGCACCTGCAGATCTTTTTGAGCGCTCCACCATGGCAGGCGTCCAAGGAAAACCAATTTCGCGGACTTCCGCATCACTTAATTGTCCTGATTCAACTCGAGTGACATATGCCATGTCATGAACTCGAGTGAGATCCCGAACACTGGCAGCCGGTGGCTCCCACAGCTCTATTCCTGGAAATTGACTGACCCGATCCCTCAGTAACCGGTACTTTTCCATCGGAAATCGATGGCCCTGTGGCAATGGCAAGACAAAATGGTCGGTGTAATAGGCTTTCACTCTTGAATTTTGCCTTTTTTTCACAATGTGGGCTTGACTTCGGGTCTTTACCCCCTATACTTATATTTGTGCAGTGCAACATTTATTGTTTGCCCCATTTATTAACTAGGAGAAATCATGACATTAACCCCAGAACAAATCGCAGCAGCGAACAAAGCTAACTTAGAAACTCTATTAAACCTAACCAACAAGGCCTTTGAAGGCGTTGAAAAGCTTGTAGAACTCAATATGGCCGTAGCAAAAACAGCCATGGCTGAGAATGTACAGAATGCTAAACAAGCCTTGTCTGTACGTGATGCACAGCAATTGATGGCCATGCAAGCAGGTATGGTTCAGCCTTTGGCAGAAAAAATCATGTCTTACAGCCGTCATTTGTACAACATTGCCAATGAAACTCAGACAACATTCACAACAGTGGCTGAGTCACAGTTGAAGAAAAGTACTGGTAATTTGAATGGCATGGTTGAAGAATTGGCCAAAAATGCTCCAGCTGGTTCTGAAGCAGCCGTTCAAGCGATCAAACAGGCTATGGCAGCAGCCAACAATGCTTATGAAACAACACAAAAATCAATCAAGCAAGCGGTTGATTTGGCCCAAAACAACTTCAATGCTGCCGCTAATACAGCTGTTAAAGCTGCTCGCGGTAAGAAGTAAGCAAATAGAAAGGCAATTGAATCATCATATTGCCTTGTAAAGAATTGTAGTAGTAAAAGTTGTCTCCTCGGTACCCAGTCAGATCTAATCTGCAAGTACCTTTTCAACCCCCGCCTTGAGCGGGGGTTTTTTTATTTAGATTGTTTACTTCTTTTTTTGTGGCGGCAAATCAGTACAACTGCCATGAGCCACTTCAGCCGCCATGCCGACAGATTCGCCCAAAGTCGGATGAGGATGAATGGTCTTGCCAATATCAACCGCATCAGCACCCATCTCTATGGCCAGGCAAACCTCTCCAATCAAGTCACCCGCATGGGTACCCACAATCCCTCCGCCAATGATGCGGTGGGATTCTTTATCAAATAGAAGCTTTGTGAAACCCTCATCACGTCCATTGGCAATCGCACGACCACTGGCAGCCCATGGAAATAGCCCTTTTTCATAAGCAATGCCTTTGGCCTTACATTGTTCCTCAGTCAAACCAGCCCAAGCAACTTCTGGATCGGTATAAGCCACAGATGGAATCTGTTTTGCATCAAAATATGTTTTATGGCCTGCAGCCACTTCAGCTGCAACGTGAGCCTCATGAACTGCTTTGTGAGCCAACATCGGTTGCCCCACCAAATCACCAATGGCAAAGATATGGTCAACATTGGTTCGCATCTGAGCATCTACAGGAATGAAGCCACGCTCGTCCACAATCACACCAGCTTGGTCAGCATTGAGCTTCTTACCATTGGGTGTCCGTCCTACGGCCACCAAAACCAAATCATAGATTTGTGGGGCAGCTGGAGCAGAATCACCTTCAAAGGTGACATGAATACCATCCGCTTTGGCTTCAGCTTTGCTAGCACGTGTCTTTAACATGATGTTGTCAAAACGAGGAGCATTGATTTTTTCCCAGACTTTTTCTAAATCTCGGTCAGCCCCTGCCATCAGACCATCCATCATCTCGGCAATATCAATCTTGCTACCCAGGGTACTGTAAACAGTCGCCATTTCTAAACCAATGATGCCACCGCCAATGACAAGCATGCGCTTAGGTACTTTCTCAAGCTTTAATGCGCCAGTGCTGTCAACAATTCTTGGATCCTTTGGCAAGAACGGCAACATCACAGCTTGACTACCTGCCGCAATAATGGCTTTCTGAAATTGAATGACTTCTTTCTTTCCGGTAGTTTCTTTTGAATCACCTGAAGTAATCTCAACTTCAACATGATGTGCATCAATAAAACGACCAATGCCTCGAACTGTTTTAACCTTACGAGCCTTGGCCATACCGGCCAAGCCACCTGTTAACTTTCCAATCACACTTTCTTTGTGGGCGCGTAACTGATCAATTTCTATTTTGGGTTCACCATAAGAAATGCCATGAGCAGCCATGGCTTTGACCTCATCCATGATTGCTGCGGTATGCAATAAAGCCTTTGAAGGAATACACCCCACATTCAAACAAACACCCCCTAAAGTGGCATAACGTTCGACGATGATGGTATTCATACCTAAATCAGCACTCCTAAAAGCAGCACTGTAACCACCGGGACCAGCCCCTAAGACCAACATGTCACATTGATGATCGACTGTTCCAGCATAGGATCCTGCTGCTGTTGGTGCCGGTGCTGAAACAGCTTTAGCCGCTGGAGCATTGGATGGCTGAGAAACTGGTGCAGAAGCAGGCGTTGCTGCCGGAGAAGCACCAGAAGAAGAGAGTTCAATCGTAGCGATCACCATGCCTTGATTAACCTTATCACCTACCTTGATCAAAATATTTTTAATTTCACCATCTTGATCACTTGGAACTTCCATGGTTGCTTTATCAGATTCCAAGACCAACAAGGGTTGTTCCTTTTGAACCTTTTCACCAACCTTCACCAAAACTTCGATGACAGGCACGTCATGAAAATCACCAATATCAGGAACTTTGATTTCAATTGTTGACATATCAATATTCCTTAAAGAACGACACGACGGAAATCAGCCAATAATTCAGCCAAATAAACATTGAATCGAGTCGCAAGCGCACCATCAATCACCCGATGATCTGCTGTGAGTGACAACGGACAAATTAATTTTGGAGCAAATTGTTTGCCATCCCACACAGGCTTCATGCTTGCCTTATTGACTCCCAAAATAGCAACTTCAGGGGCATTGATGATGGGGGCAAAGTACGTGCCACCGATGCCACCCAAAGATGAAATTGTGAACGAGGCTCCTTGCATTTGATCTGGTTTGAGCTTTCCTTCACGGGCCAACTTAGCTAATTCACCAGTTTCTTTGGCAATCTCAAAAATACCTTTTTTATCAGCATTTTTAACTACGGGCACCACCAAGCCATTGGGAGTGTCTGCAGCAAAGGCAATGTGGAAGTACTTTTTCATCACCAAATTGTCGCCATCCAGTGAGCTATTGAATTCTGGATATTTCTTCAAAGCATTGACAGCTGCTTTAATCAGGAATGCCAACATCGTGACCTTGATACCCTGTTTTTCATTGTCCTTGTTGGTCATCACTCGGAAAGCTTCTAAATCAGTGATATCAGCATCCTCGTGATAGGTCACAGCTGGAATCATGACCCAATTACGAGAAAGATTGGCTGCAGAAAGTTTTTGAATCCTTGATAAAGGTTTTGTTTCTGTTTCACCAAATTTACTGAAATCAATCTTAGGCCAAGGTAGCAAATTCAATCCACCACCCGCAGAGACTGGACCACCAGCCGGAGAAGCAGCCTGTCCAGTCATGATGTTCTTGACATAAGCTTGTACGTCTTCTTGGGTAATTCGACCTTTGGGACCTGAACCAGTGACTTTTAAAACATCAACTCCCAACTCACGAGCAAATTTACGTACAGAGGGACTGGCATGACTCACAGCTCCGACAGCAGGAACAGATTCAGCACGTGGAACAGGCGCAGAACTGGCTTGACTAACGGCTGCAGGAACCACAGAAGGTGCAGGTGCTGGAGTTGCTTTTACTTCTGAAGCTTTGGATGCACTTGCTGTTGGGGTTGATATTGAATCGGCTGATTCAATCGTTACAACCACATCACCCTCAGACAAGCTGTCACCCACTTTGACTTTGACTTCCTTCACAACACCGGCATGAGATGAGGGCACATCCATCGTTGCCTTGTCAGACTCAAGGGTCACCAAGGACTGCTCTTTTTCAACGCGATCACCTGGCTTCACATGTACCTCAATCACAGGCACACCTTTGTAATCACCAATGTCAGGAACCTTCACATCTACAGATGCACCAGCAGACACGACCGCAACTTCCTTTTGCGAAGTGACTGTCGCATTTCCTGATAAAGATGGGGCTGCAGCTTGAGCTGAATCAGCAGATTCTTCAAGAAGAATAACCACATGACCTTCAGAAATGTGATCACCTATCTTGACCTTGACTTCTTTGACAGTTCCCGCATGCGATGAAGGAACATCCATCGTTGCCTTATCAGACTCAAGAGTCACCAAGGACTGCTCTTTTTCAACACGATCACCCGGTTTGACATGAACCTCGATCACCGGCACATCTTTGTAATCACCAATGTCAGGAACTTTGATTTCTAATACGTTGCTCATCTGAGTATCCTCACACAGTCATAGGGTTAGGTTTCTTCGGATCAAGGCCATACTTCTTCAAAGCTTCAGCCACTTTTTTGTGTTCAATCTGCCCTTCATCTGCCAATGTTTTCAGTGCAGCGACGGTGATCCAACGACGATCAACCTCAAAGAAATGACGCAATTTTTCACGCGTATCAGATCGACCATAACCGTCCGTTCCGAGGACGGTGTATTTCTTACCCACATTTTGAATCGCGGGTCTGATTTGTTCAGCAAATAAACGAACATAATCAGTTGCAGCAATCACAGGACCTGAAGTGTCTTTCAATAATTTTTCAACGTGAGATAGCTGAGGTTTATCTGTAGGATTTAACATGTTGTACCGTGACGCAGCATTCCAATCACGGCCTAATTCCGTAAAGCTTGGGCAACCCCAAACATCAGAAGAAACACCCCACTCATCGGACAACATCTTGGCTGCTTCAATGACCTCACGGAAAATCGTGCCACTGCCTAAAAGCTGAACTTTTAGTTTGCTCTTGGCATCACCCACACCCATGAGACGGTACATGCCTTTCAGAATGTCAGCCTCGGATCCTTTAGGCATTGCTGGATGAGCATAGTTTTCATTCATCAAGGTGATGTAGTAGTAAACATCATCTTGCTTATTCATCATGCGGTGCATACCGTCTTGAATAATCACTGCCAATTCAAATGCAAAGGTTGGGTCGTAGCTAATACAGTTCGGGATTGCACCGCTCCATAGATGACTATGGCCGTCTTCATGTTGCAAACCCTCACCATTCAAAGTGGTCCGGCCAGCGGTACCACCCAACAAGAAACCACGACTTCTCATGTCGCCCGCAGCCCAAGCTAAGTCACCAATCCGCTGGAAACCAAACATGGAGTAGAAAATATAGAACGGCAACATGGGCACGCCATGCGTTGAATAGGATGTGGCAGCCGCAATCCAATCACACATCGCACCTGCCTCATTAATACCCTCTTGCAAGATTTGACCGTGCTTGTCCTCTTTATAGAACATCAATTGATCATGGTCTTGAGGTGTATAAAGTTGCCCCAATTGATTCCAAATACCCAACTGACGGAACATGCCTTCCATACCGAAGGTTCTGGACTCATCAGGAACGATAGGTACCACCCGTTTACCAATGATTTTGTCCTTAATCACGATATTGAGTAAACGCACGAAAGCCATGGTGGTTGAAATTTCGCGGCCTTCTGCTGTGGCTTCAAGCAATGGTGCAAATACTTCCAGCTTAGGCACTTCTAGACTTTCAGCTTTGGTGCGACGCTGTGGTAAATATCCCCCTAACTCCATGCGACGTTCACGCATGTAATTCAATTCAGGACTTCCCTCTTCGAATTTCACCAAAGGAAGCTCTTCTAGCTTGTCATCAGGAACCGGAATCTTGAATTGATCTCTGAAGGCTCGAATGTCTTCAATATTCATTTTCTTGGCCTGATGGGCAATATTCATTCCCTGCCCAGACCCACCCATGCCGTAACCTTTGATGGTTTTCGCCAGAATGACCGTGGGTTGATTCTTGTGATTGGCTGCAGCATGGAAGGCGGCATACACTTTGTGAGGATCATGTCCGCCACGGTTCAGATTCCAAATATCCTCATCACTCCAGTCAGCCACCAATGCTTCTAGTTCAGGCGTGTTGAAAACAATCTTTCTTACATAAGCACCATTCTTGGCTTTCATCGTTTGATATTCACCGTCAACGATTTCACCCAAGCGCTTCATCAAAATGCCCTTTTTATCGCGGGCAAATAAGGCATCCCAATGGGTACCCCAAATTAACTTAATGACGTTCCAGCCAGCACCACGGAATTCAGCTTCTAACTCCTGAATGATTTTTCCATTACCACGTACCGGACCATCTAAACGTTGCAAGTTGCAATTGATGACAAAACACAAGTTGTCTAAGTTCTCACGTCCAGCCATACCGATGGCACCCAAAGACTCAGGCTCATCTGTCTCACCATCACCCAAGAAAGCCCAAACTTTACGACCCTCGGTTTGCGCCATGCCACGATCTTGCAAATACTTCATAAAGCGAGCTTGATAAATCGCCATGATGGGACCAAGACCCATCGAAACCGTTGGGAATTGCCAAAAATCAGGCATCAACCATGGGTGTGGATAACTAGAAACACCTTTGCCATCTACTTCCTGACGGAAGTTACTTAAATGCTCTTCAGTTAAACGACCCAACATATAGGCTCTGGCATAGACACCAGTGGCCACGTGTCCTTGGACAAAAACTAAATCACCGCCATGCTTATCTGAAGGAGCATGCCAAAAATGATTAAAGCCAACGTCATAAAGCGTTGCAGCTGATTGAAACGATGAAATATGACCGCCCACATTTGTGTCTTTATTGGCTTTAAGCACCATGGCCATGGCGTTCCAACGAGTGTATGAGCGGATTTTGTGTTCAATTTCTTGATCGCCAGGAAGTTTGGCTTGATTCTCGACAGGAATCGTATTGATATAAGGTGTTTCAGCATGGAATGGTTGAACCACACCATTGACACGAGCATGGGAGATTTGCTCATCAATCAAGAAGGCGGCACGATCAACCCCCTCCGCCTTAATGACCCCATTGAGAGCATCAATCCATTCTCTGGTTTCTATTGGGTCTACATCATTCGGTCTTGAATTCACGCCTGCGTTGTTCGGTTGATCAGCCATGCTTGTCTCCTATTAACCAGCTAGTTTTTTATTACTCATTTTGTCATAGGCAAATTTTAGAAATGCCCAACCCCCTCAGCAAGAAATTTTTCACATAACGAATTTATTTATCACAATACGGAATATTATTGCTTCGCAATAAATATCAGGAGATACAGGAAAAACATACAAAATCAGTCCTGCAGGAATTAAACTCACAGTCTCTGGTTTTCCCTGATTTAACGAGATTTCATTTGCTCAAGCACATACATCGACACATCAAAAGTGTCGCTCCAAAATTAAAAAACATATCCTTTAAACAGGGTGCACGTTCCTATTCATTTTTATTAACCCCCATTTTGGCCATTGTGCTGTTTACAGCGGCCATGGGATTAATTCTGTGGACACTCAATTATCAAGATAAGAATCAACAGCAATACACCCTATACCGTGAGAGCGCATTCGCCAAACAACGAATTTTGTTGAGATTTTCTGCCAATGAAGATGCGATTCTTGAATTAAGCCGTGAAATCAGTAATTCAACTTCACAAATGCAGTATTCCAGGTCTTTTTTGTCGATGTCGACAAAATTGATTCAAGACAGCCCAGAGATTCTTCAATTACGCTGGATTGATCGCCAACAGAACCGCTTAGCCACTATTCCGAATAAAACTGGCCAGCAAGAATGGTCCGATAGAAAAGAAGTGAAATCCAGTTTAGATAATGAGTTAAGTGGAATCTATGCCGAAGCCTCTGAAACCAACAAAGCAGTCTATGGACGGATGATTCGACTCGATTTATTGAAGAATGATCAAGTCAATCTGGATCGGCAATATGTTTTTTGGCATGTAACACCGGTGATACAAAATGGACAAGTGACTGGAGCCATTGCAGCACTCTATTCAGGAAAAAGAATTTTGCAACACATGGTTCCCAGTGAGCTAAATGGTTTGTACCGCTTTGCATTTTTAGACAGCTCAGGCAAAGAATTGGTCTCATCCAATCCGAAACGCACCAGCACTCGTTCCTTAGAACACAGCATTTCGATTGAAAAGACTCCCATCCCATTGAACCTGCACGTCAGCACCTATCCCCCACCCACCAATCTAACCTATCGCACATTACTTTGGTTAGTCATCGGTTTGAGTAGTTTTGTATTGTGGAGTTTGTGGTCAGTTTGGAAACAAACACGTCAAAGATATGCCATACAAAAAGATCTTCAAATCGAAACGAATTTCCGCCGAGCCATGGAGGAGTCAATCACCATTGGTTTAAGAGCGCATGACATGCAAGGTGTCATCACTTATGTCAACCCTGCTTTTTGTGAAATGACGGGCTGGTCAAAGCATGAATTAATTGGAATGTCGCCTCCTTTTCCATTCTGGCCGAATGAGTTGGTTCCCGAACTGACAAAAAAAATGACCCTTGCCTTAAAGGGCAACTCTCCCAAAGCAGGCTTTGAAGCTGTCTTACAAAAAAAAGGTGGCGGCAAAATCAATTCCAGAACTTTTGTATCCCCTTTGATTGACGAAAAAGGAAATCAAACAGGTTGGATCAGTTCCATCGTTGATATTTCAGAACCCATCAAAGCCCGACAAGAATTAGCGTTGGCACAAGAACGCTTCACAACTGTTTTAGAGAGCTTAGACGCAGCAGTGTCAGTGATCTCTTTACAAAGTGGTCAATTATTGTTCGCAAACAAGTACTACCGTGAAAATTTTGGTAACACCACCCAGGCTCATTTAGAGTTAGCAGGCCACGAAATCAACCCAGATGATATGGGTGCTTTGGACATTGATAGTGTGGATGGCTTTGTTGGCTTGCCCGCTTCGGCTTTGACACCTACGCAATCAGATTTCAGGGAAATTCAAATCAATCAGTCAAAACTTTGGTACGAGGTTCGTCGACGCTATATCTCTTGGGTCGATGGACACTTGGCTCAATTGATCATTGCCACAGACATCACGGTGCGAAAAAAAGCGGAAGACCAAGCCCGCGATCAAGAAGAAAAATTACAGTTTTCAAGCCGTTTGACCACCATGGGGGAAATGGCCTCTTCTTTGGCCCATGAATTGAATCAACCCCTAGCAGCCATTTCCAATTACTGTACAGGAATAGCCAATCGTCTAAAAGGTTCTCAACAATTGGATATTGAGAAAGACATTCTGCCCGCGATTGAAAAAGCCACCAATCAAGCTCATCGAGCTGGAACCATCATTCAACGAATTCGTGGTTTTGTAAAACGCAGTCAACCACAAAGCAAAGTCGTTGATATACAAACGATCGTTGCAGATTCTGTTGGTTTGGCAGAGATTGAAGCTCAACGGTATGGGGTTCAAATCAGCACTTCTTATACCGATCATTTACCCAAAGTATTTTTAGATCCAATCTTGATTCAACAAGTGCTTGTCAATCTTCTAAAAAATGCCATAGATGCCATCAAGCCGCTTAATGACAGCCATCCGGGCGGCAAACTGATTGAACTTAAAGTGGACATTGAAGAATCTGTGTCTCCAACCATGCTTCGCATCAGAGTGATTGATCAAGGGCCTGGAATTCCCGAGGAATCTCTACAAAGACTATATGAGCCCTTTTTTAGCACCAAACACGATGGCATGGGGATGGGATTGAACATTTGTAGATCGATTATTGAATCTCATCATGGTCGCTTGTGGGCGGAAAACAACCCCTCTCAAAAAGATCAAAGTAACTCTGGCTGCACCTTTACAATACTCCTTCCATTAGGAAAATAAGCTTATGAACACTCAACCAGAAATTGTTTATGTCGTCGATGACGATGAAGCCGTCAGAGATTCTTTAACTTGGTTACTCGAGAGCAATGGCTACACAGTTAAATGCCTCCCGAGCGCTGAAAGATTTTTGCAATCTTTACAAGGGGAGCAAAAAGATGTGGTTGCTTGCCTCATTCTGGATGTGCGCATGCCAGGCATGTCTGGTCTTGAACTTCAAGAACGTTTAATGGCCGAGGGAATTCCGATGCCCATTTCTTTCATTACTGGTCACGGTGATGTTTCCATGGCTGTATCAACCATGAAAAAAGGTGCGATAGATTTCATTGAAAAACCTTTTAAAGAATCCGAGCTAAAGCTTTTAGTTGAGAAAATGTTGGCAAAAGCACGCATTGCTTATGCCAAAGCAAACACTCAAAAGAACACCCAAAATCTTCTTAGCAAATTGACTGGTCGCGAAAAGCAGGTTCTAGAGAGAATTGTGGCCGGACGACTGAATAAGCAAATCGCAGATGATTTAAATATTTCAATCAAAACAGTTGAAGCCCATCGTGCGAATATCATGGAAAAGCTCAACGTCAACACAGTGGCTGATTTATTGCGTTTAGCCCTTTCTGAAACAGCGTCTTAATATGCCTGCTCAAATTATTGACGGCAATGCACTTGCCAAAAAAATCAGAGTTGAAATTGCAGCTAAAACTGCAATACTGACAGCTCAAGGGGTCAAGCCTGGCTTGGCGGTATTGATTGTTGGGGATGACCCTGCAAGCCAAGTTTATGTTCGCAATAAAGTGAAAGCGTGTGAAGATGTGGGAATGTTTTCCATATTGGAAAAATACCCTGCCGATTTAACTGAAAAAGATTTACTCAAGCGCATTGATGAACTCAACCATGATTCTCAAATTCATGGCATCTTGGTTCAATTGCCCTTACCTAAACACATTGACAGCCATCGTGTGATTGAAGCAATCTCCCCTGAAAAAGATGTGGACGGCTTTCATGTGGCCAATGCTGGGGCATTAATGATTGGTGCACCTTTATTTAGACCATGTACCCCCTATGGCTGCATGAAGATGCTTGAAAGCATTGACTATCCAATTCGTGGTGCGCGAGCAGTAGTCATTGGTGCTTCTAATATCGTGGGCAAACCCATGGCGATGCTGCTTTTGCAAGCAGGTGCCACCGTGACCATTTGCAACAGTAAAACCAAAGATTTGACCGCTCACACAAAAGAAGCGGATATCTTGGTGGTTGCCACCGGTAAGCCGAAAATGATTACCGCCCAAATGGTCAAAAATGGCGCTATCGTGATTGATGTGGGCATTAATCGCTTACCTGATGGCAAGCTTTGTGGTGATGTGGACTTTGATGAAGTAAAGTATGTCGCAGGCGCCATCACTCCAGTGCCTGGTGGTGTGGGCCCCATGACCATCACCATGCTTCTTCTCAATACACTTGAAGCAGCGGAACGCGTTAAACCTTCCTAATAACCATACCCTCATCAGGCGCTTTCAATGAATGAAGGCGCCTGATTTTTTTTGATTTTCAAGTCATAATATTTCTATGAAAAATCCCCTATTGACCATTGGCAAAGGCTTGCCCGACTACTCAGCCATTCGAGCTGATGATATTCAACCTGCAATTCAAGCACTTTTAAAGAAAGCTGAAAAAGCCGTTGAAGTTGCTGTAAGTTCTGATACTGCCTGCAACTGGAATGACTTGGTTGAACCTCTTGAAAATGCCACCGAGGAATTAGGCAGAGCTTGGGGGGTGATTAGTCACCTTAATAGCGTGGCCGATACTCCCGCGTTTAGAAAAGCCCATGCAGCCATGTTGCCCGAGGTCACAGCTTTTTGGACCAGCCTTGGCCAAAACCTGGAGCTTTATAAAAAATATAAAGCGCTCAGCCAATCCGAAGATTTTCAACAACTCAGTAAATCACAACGAAAAGTCATTGAAAACTCATTAAGAGATTTTCGTTTAGGAGGCGCAGAGCTTCCTGAGAATCAAAAAGAGCGCTTTGCTGAAATACAAGATCAGCAAGCTCAATTGGCCAAAGAATTTTCAGACCATGTTTTGGATGCAACCGATCAATTTGTACATTTAGTGACTGACCCACAGGAATTAATTGGTCTCCCTACCGATGCCGTGGCCGCCGCAAAACAAACAGCAGAGTCAAAAAAGCTCGAAGGTTGGGCGTTCACGCTTCATTTCCCCTCCTACTTTCCAGTCATGCAATTTTCGGAAAATAGAGATCTTCGTCAGAAGATGTACCAAGCCTACGTCACCCGAGCTTCTGAACTGGGCGAACTTTACGGTCAGGGCCAATCTGCTTGGGATAACACGCAAAATATGTTGTCACAACTTCGTCTTAAAGATGAAGAAGCAAAAATGCTGGGCTTTGCCAACTATGCTGCCCTGAGTCTTGCTCCTAAAATGGCCAAAACAGTTCAAGAAGTTGATCAGTTCTTGACTGATTTTGCCAAGCGAGCCAAACCTTTCGGCTTGAAAGATTGGGAAGACCTTCAACTTTTTGCCAAAAATGAACTACAACTCTTTCCTCTGGAACCTTGGGACACGAGTTTTGCCTCTGAAAAATTAAAACAAGCCAGATACTCTTTTTCAGAAAATGAAGTGAAACAGTATTTTCCTTTGCCTAAGGTCTTGGATGGTTTATTTAATCTTATCCAAACACTGTTTGGCGTAAAAATTGAACATGATGACTTGCCTGTATGGCACAAAGATGTTCAATCATTCAAAGTGCTTCGACCCTCAGGTGAATTGCTGGCGAACTTTTACCTAGACCCCTATGCTCGCCCTGGAAAACGTGGCGGTGCGTGGATGGATGATGCCAGAGGGCGCCGTGTTTTCGCCGATGGATCTATTCAAACGCCAGTGGCTTACTTGGTTTGCAACTTCCCTGCCCCCGTGACCATAAACGGCGTGATCCAGCAACCCACCATCACACATGATGATGTCATCACCATGTTCCATGAATGTGGTCATGGTTTACATCACATGCTCACACAAGTCACCACCTTGGGCGTATCTGGTATCAATGGTGTTGAATGGGATGCGGTTGAATTACCCAGCCAATTCATGGAAAACTTTTGTTGGGAATGGGAAGTTTTACAACAAATGACGGCTCATGTGGATACTGGCGAACCATTGCCAAAAGATCTTTATGACAAGATGATGGCAGCCAAAAATTTCCAAAATGGCATGGCAACGTTACGCCAATTGGTATTCTCTTTGACGGATTGGCGACTTCATTCAAGCTTTGATCCTCACCAGGCAGAGCCAAAAGATATATTGCTTTTATCAAAAGAACTCAATGATCAGATTCATGTGATTCCACAGTCTGATCTTTCACGCTGGCCAAATACCTTTAGCCATATTTTTGCAGGGGGCTATTCAGCCGGCTATTACAGCTATAAGTGGGCAGAAGTTTTATCTGCCGATGCTTATGCCGCCTTTGAAGAAGCAGCCAAAGTCACTGGCAGCATCCTTGATCAGGCCACTGGTCAACGCTATCGTGAAGAGATCTTAGAAGTGGGAGGCAGTCGTCCTGCGGCAGAATCATTTAAGGCTTTCAGAGGGAGAGAGCCTCAAATTGATGCCTTACTTCGACATGGCGGATTAGCTTAAGGTAACAATCACAGGTGCATGATCTGATGGCTGCTCCCAAGCTCTGGGGGTTTTATCGATGACGCTGGCAATGCATTCATTTTTGAGAGCTTCAGTCAAAAGAATGTGATCAATACGAACGCCCGCATTGCGTCTAAACGCCATCATGCGATAGTCCCACCAGCTAAAACTTTTTGGTTGCTGCTCAAACAGCCTGAAACTATCGTAAAAACCCATTTCAATTAAACCAGCGAATGCCTCACGCTCTTGAGGCGAAACCAAATTTTGACCCTGCCAAGCAGCTGGATCATGAACGTCTTGATCTTCAGGGGCAATGTTGTAGTCCCCTAATAAAGCAATTCTGGGATGCTCTTCAATTTCTTCAGAAAGCCAATCATGTAGGCTAGATAACCAATTTAACTTATAACTAAACTTTTCTGTTCCAGGCGCTTGTCCATTAGGAAAATAGGCAGAGATTAAACGAAGCGGTGGACGACCTTTAAAAGCCACAGTCGCAGTGACCAGACGTTGCTGCTCATCTACAAATTTAGGATTGTTTTTGAGCGGAGATAAAAAGGCGGTACTGCTATCGGAAGCCATACCGGCCAATGATGCTTTACGCAACAATAAGGCAACACCATTGTAGGTTTTTTGACCTGCGACCAAAGCATAATAACCAGCTGCTTCTAACTCAGCAAAAGGAAATTTGTCTTCGGTTAACTTTAATTCTTGCAAACAAAGTGCATCAATTGGCGCTTTCAGAGCCTCTTGAGCATCTAACCATTGCAATAAATGCGGTAAACGAACTTTGATGGAATTCACATTCCAAGTGGCCAAACGAATCGCAGACATAAATCATTTCAAATTGAATAATGACTCTATTATGAACTGCTCGAAAACCATAGGAAATATTACGTATCCAAACCTAGTTCTTGAAGTTTTCGTGTAATCGTATTGCGACCAATGCCCAGACGTTCTGCAGCCTCAACCCGACGTCCTCGGGTGATCTCTAGAGCAGCGGTTAACACGGCTTTTTCGAATTTGGTTTCCAATAAATTGAAAACGTCTCGATGACCGTCTCGTAAAAATTGTTTCGCCACAATTGATAAAGCATTCTCCCAATCTGAGGCAGCACTGGATTTCAAAGACAGCGTTTCAGGAATAACGCCGTCAGGTAAATCTGCCCCCATGACCACTGCATCAGGAGGTAAATCTTGAGCACCAATGACCTGAGCTGGAGCCATGACTGTCAACCAGTGACATAAATTTTCTAGTTGGCGAACATTGCCAGGAAATGGCAGCTGTGAAATTGCCTGCAATGCATCATCAGCTAAGCGCTTGGGTTCCATACCCAATGACTTTGCTGAGGTTTGCATGAAATGTCTTGCCAATAAAGGAATATCTTCTTTGCGCTCACGCAAAGAAGGTAAACGGAGTCGAATCACATTCAAACGATGAAACAAGTCTTCTCTAAATAAACCTTCAGCCACTCGGGTCTCTAAATTTTGATGAGTTGCAGCGATGACTCGAACATTGGATTTCAGAGAATCATGTCCGCCCACTCTGTAAAAATGACCATCTGATAAGACTCGCAACAATCTCGTTTGTAAATCAAATGGCATATCACCAATTTCATCTAAGAATAGTGTGCCACCCTCAGCTTGTTCAAAACGGCCTCGCCTCATGGTCTGAGCCCCTGTGAAGGCCCCACGCTCATGGCCAAATAACTCAGACTCTAATAAATCTTTGGGGATTGCAGCCGTATTCAAAGCAATAAAAGGTCCACCTGCTCTTGGGCTGTGCTTGTGCAATGCTCTGGCCACGAGTTCCTTGCCAGTTCCTGATTCACCTGTAATGAGAACCGTGACATTGGATTGTGACAAACGACCAATTGCTCTAAAAACATCTTGCATCGCAGGCGCTTGGCCCAATATCTCGGTGGTTTCCTGCATCCGAACCGCTACATCTGCAGTCTGATTCTGTAAGCGTAAACTCTCATCTACAGCACGACGAATCAATTCAATTGATTTGGCAATGTCAAATGGTTTAGTGATGTATTCAAATGCGCCACCTTGAAAAGATGACACGGCAGAATCTAAGTCTGAATAAGCGGTCATGATAATGACCGGAACATTGGGATGCTCAGCCTTCACTTGTTGCAAGAGATCAATACCGTTGCCTCGTGGCATGCGAATATCAGAAATGAGAACTTGCGGCTCTTCCTTGGCATCAAAAGCATCCAGCACATCTTGAGGATTTGTGAAACTGCGATAAGGCATGTTTTCACGTTGCAAGGCTTTTTCTAATACCCAACGTATTGATTGGTCATCATCCACAATCCAAACGGGCTTCATATCTTTTTCCAATATTCAATAAAACTATTCATTTTTCAAGCGAAATGGCAGTTGCATTTGAAAATCTGTCATTCCTGGCTTACTTGTACAACTGATAAAACCAAAATGTTGCTGAACATAGGTTTGAGCCAAGGTTAAACCCAAACCACTGCCCCCTTCTTTACCTGAAACCAGCGGAAAGAAAATTTTGTCCTTAATTTCCTCGGGTATCCCAGGTCCGTTATCTATTACATGCAAATCCAATGCCAGTTTGTATCTTTGCTTACTGATGGTGACATTGCGGGCAACACGGGTACTCAATTCAATCACAGCCTCACCCTGCTCAATTTGGGCTCGCAAGGCTTGTGCTGCGTTATGAACCACATTCAATACTGCCTGAATCAAAGCCTCCTGATCCCCTAATAAATCAGGCAAACTGATGTCATAGTTCCTTTTAATGGTTAAACCCATCGGAAACTCGGCCAACACCAAGCTTCTAACGCGCTCTAGAACTTCATGGATGTTCACATAATCATCAATGTGTTGTTTTCGATGAGGAGCCAATAAGCGATCAACCAAGCTTTGCAATCGATCCGACTCTTTGATGATGACTTGCGTGTACTCATGCAGTGATTTATCAGGTAATTCATATTCCAATAATTGAGCAGCGCCACGAATACCCCCTAAAGGGTTTTTAATCTCATGCGCCAAATTACGCATCAAAGTTTTATTGGCTTGGACTTGCTGAACCAGACGATCATCCCGCTCACTGCGCAATTGCTGATCTAAGGGCAACCACTCGATCAGAATCAAATCCGGGTGACTCAAAGCTCCTACAACCACATGTGCGTTAATAGGCTCATGGTCTGCTCTTGATGGACCAGCCCCTAAGATTAAATCTTGCCTTTGTGTTTGAATCTGGTCGCCACGAATGGCTTCGAGCATCTTCAATAAATCAGGATTATGTCCAAATAAATCATGAAGATTTAAACCTTCTAACAATTTACTGGAAATATCCAGACCCACTTCTGCCACAGGATTGGCATACACCACCATTTGATGGGTGTAATCCACAATCAAAATGGCATTAGGAAACTCATCCCATACTTGGTGGGGAGAAAAAAGGGCAGCTACTGCTGCCCCTTCTTTGCTTGGCTTGCGCAACATCTCTGCGCTCAACCTTCTCTAGACTCTCGATTAGAGTGAGTAGTACATGTCGAATTCGACTGGGTGAGCAGCCATACGGAAGCGAGTTACTTCTTCCATCTTCAATTCGATGTACGCATCTAGCATAGAGTTGGTGAACACACCGCCACGAGTCAAGAACTCACGATCAGCATTCAATGCATCCAAGGCTTGATCCAAGCTGTTACATACAGTTGGGATCTTTGCATCTTCTTCTGGTGGCAAGTCATACAAGTTCTTGTCAGCAGCTTCACCTGGATGAATCTTGTTTTGGATACCATCCAAACCAGCCATCATCAATGCAGAGAAACACAAGTATGGGTTAGCCAATGGGTCTGGGAAACGAGTTTCAATACGACGACCCTTAGGATTTGCCACGTGTGGAATACGGATTGAAGCAGAACGGTTACGTGCTGAGTAAGCCAATTTAACTGGCGCCTCGAAACCTGGAACCAAACGCTTGTAAGAGTTAGTACCTGGGTTTGTAATTGCGTTCAATGCACGAGCGTGCTTGATGATACCGCCGATGTAGTACAAAGCAAGATCAGACAAACCTGCATAGCCATTGCCAGCGAATAAGTTTTGACCGTCTTTCCAGATTGACTGGTGAACGTGCATGCCTGAACCGTTATCACCCACGATTGGTTTTGGCATGAACGTCGCTGTTTTACCGTAAGCATGTGCAACGTTTTGAATCACGTACTTTTGCAAAATAGTCCAGTCAGCACGTTGAACCAATGTGCTGAACTTAGTACCAAGTTCGTTTTGACCTTGACCAGCCACTTCATGGTGATGAACCTCAACTGGAATACCAAGAGATTCCAAGATCAAACACATTTCAGAACGCATGTCTTGGAATGTATCCACTGGTGCCACTGGGAAATAGCCACCCTTCTTACCTGGACGGTGACCTGTGTTGCCGTGTTCAAAAGCAGTGGCTGAAGACCAAGGAGCTTCTTCAGACTCAACCTTGAAGAAACAACCTTGCATGTCGTTACCCCAAGTGATGCTATCAAATACAAAAAACTCTGGCTCTGGACCGAAGTAAGCTGTATCACCAATACCTGTGCTCTTTAGATAAGCTTCAGCGCGCTTGGCGATAGAGCGTGGATCGCGATCGTAACCTTTGCCATCTGATGGCTCAATCACATCACAAGAAAGAACCAATGTTGGCTCTTCATAAAATGGGTCAATATAGGCTGTCACTGGGTCTGGCATCAACAACATGTCAGATGCTTCAATACCTTTCCAACCAGCGATTGATGAGCCGTCAAATGCATGACCACTCTCAAATTTATCTTCATCAAAGTGTGAAACAGGCACAGATACGTGCTGCTCTTTACCTTTGGTGTCTGTGAAACGGAAGTCCACGAAAGTAACTTCTTTTTCTTTAGCAAGCTTCATCACGTCAGCGACGGTCTTCGTTGTCATGCAAATCTCCTGTTGGAACAATCTCAAATCAGTCACATCAAATAAAACATTCAATGCAACCCGCCTATTACAAAACCATGCACAAAGCATGCCAAATGACACACTTCATATTCGTATCAGCATTTTAGGCTGATAAATTACCAATCACTGCAATAAATGCTCTACTTTGGTGCATAAATGCACTAAATTTAAGCAAAATCCTTATTTATCACCAGCTTGGGGCAAATCATGAATCTGATAGCCTAATTCTAAAACACCTTGCTGCAAAAATGGCCAAGCCGCCTCAACAAATTCAGTATTTCCCTTTAAACCTAACTCAATATGGCGTTTGGAAAAAACACCGGGCTTACTAGGATCACCCACAGAAGGAAGACTAAAAACCTTGATATTGGGATGAGATGCCTCCAACCGTTCCATCAGTGGCGTCAAATGCGCTTCCATCCCCAAAGGAATAATGAAACTCTTTTCGACGAAATCTGATTGATGAAATAAATCAGCATACAAATGATCCAAAACCCAGGTCATCATTGGGGCAGCCATCACTGGAAAGCCCGGAAGAAAGTGATGCTCATGAATGCGAAAACCCGGAATCTGATTGTATGCATTCGGAATAATCTCGCTACCCACTGGAAACTCACCCATTTTCATGCGAAGAACATTGTCTGGATGAGACAGATTGGCTTTCTCTGGATCGCCATCAGCAATCGCTTCAATCCTAAGGGTAATTAATTTTTTGGCCTCAGAATGAAGCTCCAGAGGAAGATTTAAAGCTTTAGCCGCACATTGTCTGGTATGGTCATCTGGAGTGGAACCTATGCCTCCAGTGCTAAAAACCACATCATCTGTGGCAAAACTACGTTTAAGTACTGAAGTAATCGCCTCAGGGTCATCTCCAACATACTCCACCTGAGATAGGCTTAAACCTCTCTCACTTAATAATTCAATCAGCTTAGACATGTGCTTGTCCTGACGCTTGCCAGACAAGATTTCATCCCCTACCACAATCAAACGAAATTTTTTATGCAACATTGACATCTACTCCATGGATAAGGCGATATTCATTCAAAGCGTTCAAAAGATAATGAGCAAACCACAAGGCCGAAAAAATAAAAACAATTGAATAAATCCAAAGGGCAAAAAATGAAACGATTGGGAAGAAAATAAAAGCCATGGCTGAGGTGGCCCAAAAAAATGTGGGTACAGCACCCAGCATACCTGAGACCACGCCCATGCCAAGCAAACTCCATCGATGTTCTTTAATGAGCGCATCTCGTTCATTGCTTGAAGCATGCAAAGCTAAAACGTCATAGGACATCAAACGCATGGTTAACCAACCCCAAACCAATGGGGGCAATATCGCCACCATCGGCGGAATCCACCATATTGGCAGAGTCAGCAATAAAAAAAGTAAACAAAGAACGATTGAAGTCACTGCATACCAAATACTTCCTAACAATCCTCCGCCATTGGCTTGATGCAGCAACTGATACTGTTTTTGTTTAGACAAATGCTTAATAACTGCTGGGATTGAGGTAAAGGCTACAAAAATAAGTAACGAAATGGTAATGATTGGGATCAATACCATCACCAATAAAAGTGGTGCCATGACCGCACGAATTTCATCCCAACCAGTTGCAGACATGACATCGGCCATCCATGCGGTCAGAAAAGAATTGGTGATGAATACTCTGATAAGTTCTAGAGTAGGCTCCCATAAAAAGAAAAAAATAATCGCCCAAACAAAACTCATCCATAGAAATGGGCGAACTGTTAACCACAACATCTTTGGATGCATTAGACCAACCACGGACAAACCTAGCGCTCTGAACACATTAGGCCTTTTTGAACAATGAATTTTTCAGCTCTTTGAAAGCATGCTTGGCACCTTGCCATTGATGCAGAAAAATATTATTGGACACCGATAAATCTCTGACACCTGTAGGATGATTGTCTTTTGAAAAAATAGCCGTACCTAACATCATGTCCCACCAAGGAAACAAAATACCAAAATTACATCCACCTAAAACGCCTGGCTTACCAGGAGCTTCATGGCCTAGACCAATGGCGTGGTGATATCTATGAAATTGAGGTGAAATCAATACATATTTCAACCAACCATGATCAAAATTGAAATTTCCATGCTGCCAACTTTGAATCAACTGGCTAACCACAATCAGCCACAAAAATTGAATCGGCTCTACACCGATGATCAGAGCAATCAGCGCAAAAACTGCAGAGTGCCCGAGGTCATCTAAAAGATGATTGCGATTGTCGCTCCAAACTGTCATGACAGTTTGACTGTGATGCAAAGCATGCAGTTGCCACCACCAACTCCAACGATGAGAAGCGCGATGATAGACATACTCCGCAAAATCAAGAATCAGTAAATAAATTAAAAAACTCACCCATGGAATCGAGGTAAGCCCTGGAACCCAAGTTTCAATGTTGAGCCGATTAAATCCAACATCATGAAGTTGGGCCTCTAACCAAAAAAATAAACCTGAAAACAACAGGAATAGCGTTAATTTAAAAATACCCAAACGATGAATCACCGTATAAAACACATCAACCCACTGGGCACGTTTAATTTGCTGAGCTTGACTTAAATTGTTAGAACTGATGATTTGATTTTCTGCAGGACGCCATTTTTCAAGCGGTCGAAAAATGAAAGCAATGATGCAAATTTGAACGATTCCCAGTAAAAACCAATCTAAACCACTGATGGCATCATCTGCAAAACCCATGCCATCGACCAAATACAAAAAGGGCAAAACAATGTTTTGCATCATCCATTCTTGAATAGTGGCATACATATGGGTTATGAAATTCATGGCTTCATTATTCTAGAATTTGACCATCGTTGCTCACGGCCCAAGATCGTATCAAAACAAAAGCCTTTCTTTTTTAGACCAATGATCAAAGGCTCTAAAACATCGGGAGCCCAAGGATCTTTGCGAGACCAAATGCCTAAATGAGCCATGGCTATATCGCCAGGTCTTAAATTCTTTAACGCTTGATCTAATAAATGTTTATTTGAATACTTTTCAGAGGGTAGCTCATCACCCAAAAATCCTGCCGCAGACCATCCCACATGCTGATAGCCACAAACATGGCCCATTTCAATGTAGTTACTTGAAACCTTGCCCCCTGGAGCACGCCAAATCTTATCTAAGGGGTGGCCTGTCAATTTTTTAAAGCGATCTTGGACCAACTGCAGCTCTGCACACAAGTCAGATTGATTGGTTTTAATGACTTTGTTTGCATTGGATCCAAATTGTGCTTTGGTAAGCGCTGCCCCAGAGCCGTCATCCTTCACAAAATAAGTGTGGTGAAAAGTGTGATTACCAAAGGCATGACCATCTTTTTTTAAGGCTTGCCAATAGGATCCCCAAGATTCATCCAATGAATAATCACCCCGCTTGGTTTTTTCGTTCGCCAGAAAAAAGGTGGCTTTGACATCATGCTTCTTAAGTACCGATGCAACATGTTCTGCAACAGCCATATTTCCGGTATCAAAGGTCAAATAAATCGGCTTGTCGCATGTCGATGCATGCACGCTGACTGACAAGATACTTAAAGCGATGAATGTTCTCAAAATCATTAACCCCTTAACTACTCCCACTTAGCACTAGGGTAAAAAAAGATGCCATGAGGACTTTTTCCAACTGGGATCGTGCTGATGAGTTTTCTGCTAGCGATATCGATGATGCCAACCTTTTTGGAAAATCTAAACGTCACCCAAAGTTCCTTGCCATCTGCGGTCACATCCATGCAGTCTGGGCCCGATGGCAATCCAGTGATATCCCCTACTTTTTCAAGCTTGTCCATGTCCAATATGCTGATGGTGGAATCCACACGATTGGTTAAGAAGATATGTCGCTTGTCACCCAAAGGCCTAAAGTTGTGAGCGCCCTTACCAGTTTTAATCTCCTTGACAATCTTTTGTTGCCTCCAATCGACCACTTGAACAGAATCAGAACCTGTCAATCCAATCAAAAGATGTTTATCACCGGGCGTCATCCAAACACCTGCGGGCATTTTCCCAATCGGCATGCGCCAAATAATCTCTTGGCTTGCCAATTGAATCGCGATTAACTCATTCGAATCTTGGAGGGTAACAAAAGTAATTTTGCTATCAGAGGTAAAAGCGATATGACTTGGGGTTTTTGCCGCTTTTACAATTTTCACCAACTTCAATTCTTTATCTTTGGCGGTATAAATATCGACTCGATCTAAACGATTTCCGGCAGCCACAAACCATTTCTTATCAGGCGAATACCCAATGTGATAAGGATCAATAATGTTTGGCAATCTGGATTGAACATCCCCCGTTTTAGGATCAAGGTAAACCACATCATTTCCGGCAGCATTTGCAACCAAAACAGATTTCTGATCGGGAGTAATCATCAAATGATGGGGCTCTTTACCAATAGGGAATGTTTTGTAAACCTGCCTTTTGTTCATATCAATCAGACTGACGCTGGCTTCCCCAGAATTTAAAACAATGGCTGTTTTTCTTTCGACGTCAGTTGCAGCTTGAGTCACTGAGAGGCTCAGCCCGACCAAAGAGATCACTTGGATAAAAAATTGAAGAAAAGCAGTGGTTTGAGTTTGAGCTGATTTATTCATGAGGTGATTTTAAGACCCAAAATGACAAAAATCCTAAAACCACGATAGTTTTGTTGATATGTCACAAAAGCTTGTGATTTCCATCACTGACGCAGACTATCTAATACCTTTTGAAGCCGCTTCACAGACATAGGCGTCGGAGTCTTTAACTCCTGTGCAAATAAAGCAACCCTCAATTCTTCTAATTGCCACCTAAAGTCCTGAAGGCGTGGATCAATCGATCCACCATAGGCCTTTTGACTCTGGAGCAGTTTTGCCCAAGGTTGAGCCAGCGATTGCCATTCTTGTAAAAGTTGGGCATCCCTGGCAGGGTTGAGTCTTAATTTATCAATCCTTAATGTCGCTGCTTTTAAATATCGGGGTAAATGAATTAATTGCTCATAAGGGGTATTCATGACAAATTTGGCATGAATGAGTTGTTGAACTTGCAAAGAAACATCTGCATGAGCTCCTTGAGAAAGGGCTTTTAATTGTGACATGCGCTTTTGAAGGTCTGCGTGCGCCTGTAAAGCGGCAAGCGCATGTCGAGCTAACTCTTGGGCAATGAGAGCCAATTTTGGCTTACCTTGGTTTAAACGCTCTTTAAATGTCGATGAATTCGTGGGCAAAGGCTCCATCAAACAAGATCGATCAATGGCCAAATCAATGATTTGCGTCATCAGTTCATCAGCATTACCGATATTTAAGAATAAAAGACCTAGATCTCTCGCCCCAGGCAATTGTTTATGCAAAGCCTTAATGGTTTCACGCATGGGGATCGCAAAGAGTCTTCTTAAGCCAAGACGATGGGTAGCCCTGGCCAGCTCAGGATCATCAAAAACTTCAATATCGCAATGAGTTTGCTGATCTACCAATGCAGGATAACCATACAAGGTCTGCTTACCCTTTTTGATCTCAAGCATTTCAGGCAATTCACCAAAACTCCATTCTTTGATGTTTTCCGTGCCACCCTGAATCTGCTGAGATGATGAGCTTGGGTGCTGATTGCTAGGATGATCTTGAGAACTTGAATAATTTCCAGAATTCGAATTGGCAACTTGATTGGCCCTTGACTCAGAAGAAATCCCAGTGACATCACTCATTCGAGATACGGCACTGGCAGCCACTTCTTGAAAGAACTCTCTGGCTGCTTGCGCATACTGAGCTCGTAACTTAGCAAGGTTTCTCTCAAGCTCTATTTGACGGCCATACTCATCAACCAAACGGAAATTCATCATGCAATGCAATGGCAGATTTTCAGGACGAAAATCAGCTCTTTGCACTTGCACTTGGGTTCTTGATTTGATGTCAGCAATCAACGCATCTAAATAATCTCCTTCCCCGAAAGATTGCGCCTCGACTTGTCTCTCAACAAAATTCTTGGCGTACTCAGGAAGTGGCACACAATGACGTCGCAATTTTTGTGGCAGAGATTTTAAAAATAATTGTGTTTTTTCAATCGCTAAACCGGGCACCAACCAATCACATCGCCTTTGATCAATTTGGTTTAGCAATGCCAACGGCACCACCATCGTCACCCCATCTTTGGGACTTCCCGGTTCAAAGTGATAATTTAGTTGCAATTCTGTTCCCGCCATTTTGATGGTCTTGGGATAACGATCCAGGGTGATTCCGGCCGCTTCATGACGCATCAAATCAGCTTTGTCTAATTTGAGACTAGCCGCTGCGTGAGTATCTTCTTTGAGCCATGCCTCCAGGGTCTGCTTACTAAAAACAGAGGCTGGCAAATGTTGATCATAAAAAGCAAATAACAATTCATCATCCACGAGCACATCTTGTCGTCGTGATCGATGCTCCAAAGCCTCAATTTGTTTGATCAGATTTAAGTTGTGCCAGAAAAAAGCATAGAGAGAACCACTTTGCTTTTGAGCCTGAGCCGCTTCCAATGAACCAAATAAATCAGCCTCAACCAAAGCTCGCTGAATAAAAATGCGACGCGCCTCCTCCGCATCTTTTGGAGAAAATCGAACCTTACGCCCATGATAAATGGGTAAACCATATAAAGTCCCCCGTTCATGCGCCATGACTTCACCTTGACGCGCATCCCAAAATGGATCACTCCAAGACCGAATGATGCGATGACTGGCGACCTTCTCAACCCATTGAGGTTCAATCTTTGCTACTGTTCTAGCAAACAAGCGACTGGTTTCAACCAGTTCTGAGGCCAAAATCCATGCCCCTGCTTTTTTACCGATGGTAGATCCTGGCCAAATATTGAGCTTGATACCACGAGCACCTTCGTAAATACCAGGGCCATTTTTATCATCCTCTGATTTCTTGGCAATATTCCCCAAAAGACCTGTTAATAAAGACAAATGAATTTGTTCAAAAGTTGCTGGCGAAGTATTTTCTTTCCACCCCTGCTCCATTAGCAATCGATGAAGTTGCCCATGCACATCGCGCCATTCACGCATGCGCCTTGGAGAAATAAAGTGCGCTTTGCAAAGATTTTCAAGCTGACGATTACTTTGCTTATGAATTAAGGCATTCTGGTACCAATCCCAAAGCTTCACAAAGGATAAAAATTCTGAGCGATCGTCTGCAAATACCTTATGCGCTGTATCAGCTGCTTGAGCAAGTTCCATGGGGCGATCTCGAGGGTCTTGAGTTGCCATGGCAGTGGCAATGATCAAAACTTCACGCAAGGCTTGCTGCTCTTTAGCTGCCAATAGCATCCTACCAACCTTGGGATCCAAAGGCAGCGTCGCCAGCTGTTTACCGATTGGGGTCAAAGCACCTTGTCTTGGGCCCTGGGATTCCATTGCCCCCAACTCTTCCAAAAGCTGGATGCCATCAGTGATCGCACGACCTAGCGGAGGCTCTATGAATGGAAACTCTTGAACACGGGGAAGCTTTAGAGCTCTCATTCTAAGAATGACTGCCGCCAGAGAACTTCTCAAAATTTCAGGATCGGTAAATTTTGGACGAGCATTGAAATCGGCTTCGTCATACAAACGAATACAAATACCATCCGCCACACGTCCGCAACGTCCTGCTCGTTGATTGGCAGCTGCTTGCGAAATCGGCTCTACTTGTAATTGCTCAACTTTATTTCGATACGAGTAACGTTTCACCCGAGCCAAACCAGCATCAATCACAAAGCGAATGCCTGGCACGGTGAGAGAGGTTTCCGCCACGTTGGTCGCCAAAACAATTCTTCTGCCACCACCCAACTGAAAAACCCGTTCTTGCTCAGCCACTGATTGACGCGCAAACAGGCTCAAAACTTCAGGATGAAAACGCTGATTGAGAACGTGATCTTTGCGGATTGCCTCAGCACAATCGCGTATCTCCCTTTCCCCAGGCAAAAATACCAAAATATCCCCAGCTGACTGAGGCCCCTCTCGCCACAATTGGGCAATCGCTTCAAGCACTGCATCAGGGATTTCTGTGGCTTCTTTTTGCCCTGCCTTCAATAGAGGTTGATAGCGGACTTCTACTGGATAAAGACGACCACTGACCTCAATCACCGGTGCCAACTGATCTGCGTTGGCAAAATGCTTGGCAAAACGCTCTGCATCAATCGTGGCAGAAGTCACAATCAGTTTTAAATCAGGACGCTTGGGTAGTAATTGCCTTAAATAACCAAGCAAGAAATCAATATTTAGACTACGTTCATGGGCCTCATCGATAATGATGGTGTCATAAGCATTTAAAAGCGGGTCACGCTGAGTTTCAGCCAATAAAATCCCATCCGTCATCAACTTAACTGATGCTGTTGCACTGGTTTTATCGGCAAACCGCACCTGATATCCAACATCCTCCCCTAAAGGACTTCCTAATTCCTGAGCAATCCTTTTGGCAGTAGATGTGGCCGCGATGCGTCTTGGCTGGGTATGCCCAATGAGCTTTTGAGTGCCATTTGCACGGCCTCTTCCCATTGCCAGACAAATTTTGGGAAGCTGCGTGGTCTTGCCAGAACCCGTTTCTCCGCACACAATGACGACTTGGTTCTGCTCTAAAGCACGGGTGATTTTCTCCCGCTGCCCTGAGACAGGTAAGTTTTCGGGAAACTCAATTTTTAAAAGTTTGGTTATTTTTTCTGGTTGCACCCTATAATTTTCCACTATGCCTACAAATCAAGCTCAAAATAATTTTCCCTTCGTTGCCTGGCTACGCGACGTGGCCCCCTACATCCATAGTTTTAGGGGTAAAACCTTTGTCATCGGCTTTGCAGGTGAATTGGTTCAAAAAGGCGGTTTAGAAGCACTTATCCAGGATGTGGCGATGCTTCATGCCATGGGCATGCGAATTGTCTTGGTTCACGGTTCACGCCCCCAGGTTCAAGAGCAGCTTGATTTAAGAAAAGTTACCAGTCGCTATGGCACCGGTGCGATGAGTGGTTACCGAATCACAGACCCTGCAGCCCTTGAATGCGCCAAAGAGGCTTCGGGTGAGTTACGTCTTGATATTGAGGCAGCCTTCAGTCAAGGCTTACCCAACACTCCGATGGCTGGCTCACGAATTTCCGTGATCTCAGGTAATTTTATTATTGCCAGACCAGTGGGTATCGTCGACGGCGTTGATTTTATGCACACCGGACTTGTTAGAAAAGTAGATTCCGAGTCCATTGCTCACTCGCTTGCCAACAACAAGATTGTATTGATGTCGCCACTTGGTTTCTCACCCACAGGACAAGCCTTCAATATTGCCTATGAAGATGTGGCGACTGCCACAGCCATGGCCGTGAAAGCTGACAAATTGATTTTCTTGACTGAGTACAACGGGATTACTGACTCAGCAGGTGAATTAATCAAAGAATTCTCCTTGCGCCAACTAGAAGATCACATTAGCGGCCTAACCTTGGCGGATGCTGACTTGAAGGTCTTACTACAAAACGCCATCAGAGCGATCAAATCTGGGGTGGGTCGCGTTCATTTATTGCCCCACGATCGCGATGGGGCTCTTTTGGAAGAATTATTCACTCACGATGGCATCAGTACCATGATTGCGGCTTCTGACATTGAACATCTGCGTGAAGCCAATTTGGATGATGTCGGGGGTATTTTGCAACTGATTGAACCTCTCGAGGATGAGGGTATATTGGTTGCCCGCGGACGTGATGTGATTGAACGTGATATCACGCATTTCTCGGTGATCGAACATGACCGTGTCTTGTTTGGTTGCGCTGCTCTATTCCCCTACTCTAACGGCGTGGGCGAACTGTCATGTTTGGCAGTCGATCCACAAGCTCAAGAATCTGGTGATGGTGAAAGACTTTTAAAACGTATTGAAGCCAGAGCCAAAGCAGCGGGACTTAAAAAGATTTTTGTATTAACCACACGCACTGAACACTGGTTCTTAAAGCGTGGCTTTATTCGTGCCAGTGTGGATGACCTTCCAGCAGAAAGAAAAGAACTCTATAACTGGGAGCGCAAATCCATGGTACTAATTAAGAATATTTAATAACCATATTTGATTGATTAAAGAGGTAAAGAATGGCACGCATGATTCATTGCATTAAATTAAACAAAGAAGCAGAAGGCTTAGACTTTGCTCCTTTACCTGGTGAACTTGGTAAAAAGATTTGGCAAGAAGTTTCGAAGGAGGCATGGGCTGGTTGGTTAAAGCAACAAACCATGTTGATCAATGAAAATCGTTTGAATATGGCTGATACTCGTGCTCGCCAATACCTTCTCAAGCAAGTAGAAAAGTATTTTTATGGTGATGGCGCTGATGCCGTTCAGGGTTATGTTCCTGAAAATAAATAAATCCGGGGAATCTCCTCACAAAAAAGGATGCTCTAAGGCGTCCTTTTTTATTGAGTTTTGCAGGCTCAATAAGTCTGCCGTCTAACCCCACTTGACTCACCTATTAACAAAACATCAGCTTTTCTTCTGGCAAACAAGCCATTACAAATCACACCAGGGATTTGATTAATTTGAGACTCCAATCCAACTGGATCATTGATTTTTAAACCAGCGACGTCCAAAATCCAGGCTTGATTGTCTGTCACATAAACCTGCTCACTTCCCTTCACTTTTCTTAAGGTGACACTTCCCCCAAGCTTGATTAATTCGCGAGTCACTTGGGCTTGAGCCATGGGAATCACTTCAACAGGCAATGGAAATTGACCCATCATATCCACTTGCTTGCTGCCATCACAAATACATACAAAAGTCTTGGCCAATTGAGCCACAATTTTTTCTCGGGTCAAGGCACCACCTCCGCCTTTGAGCATGTGACCCTTTGGATCTATTTCATCTGCACCATCGACATACATGGGCAAACTTTCCACTGAATTACTATCTAAGACCTCAAACCCATGATTTTTCAAGCGGTCGGTACTGGCTTGAGAACTGGAAACCACTCCCGCAAAATGAGAACGATGGGGAGCAATCGCGTCAATGAATAGATTCGCGGTTGAACCTGTCCCAACACCCAAAATACCTCCTGGTGCCATATTTTTGAGAACTTCGTCTTTGGCTGCCTCTGCAACCAGTGCTTTTAATTGATCTTGAGTAAACATATATCGAGTTTTGATGATGAATTAATCTTAATTTACAGCATTCTTGAAGAAGCACTCTAAAATAAGAACCATGAGCACATTATTAGATCAACTAAAGCAACACACCATTGTGGTGGCAGACACAGGCGACTTTGAGCGCATGAAGGCCTTTCTACCCCAAGATGCCACCACCAATCCTTCCCTAATACTTAAAGCTGCCCAATTACCGAGCTATCAACCACTTATTCAATCTGTCAAAGCTAAGTCTCAAAATAAGTCTTCAGATCAGGTGATTGATGCCTTATTGGTCGCTTTTGGCATTGAAATCCTCAAAATTGTTCCCGGTCGTGTATCCACAGAAGTGGATGCAAGACTATCTTTTGATACCCAAGCCACAGTTCGTAAAGCCCGTGAAATCATCGAACTTTATGAGGCCATGGGCATTTCTAGAAAAAGAGTCCTCATTAAAATTGCCAGTACTTGGGAAGGTATTCAGGCGGCAAAAATTCTTCAATCTGAGGGGATTGCTTGCAATATGACTTTGCTCTTTAGCTTGGTTCAAGCTGCAGCATGTGCTGAAGTCAAAGCACAATTGATTTCTCCATTTGTTGGCAGGATTACCGATTGGCACAAAAAATTTCTTGGATCTCAATGGCAAGATGAAGTTCATGGTGGCGCCAATGACCCTGGCGTTGTTTCTGTAAAAAATATCTTTAACTATTACAAGAAATTTGATATTCAAACAGAAGTCATGGGAGCCAGCTTTAGAAATATTGGTCAGATCATTCATTTGGCTGGTTGCGATTTATTGACCATCAGCCCTGAGTTACTCGCTGAGCTACAAAACTCTTCTGCCGAAATAAAACCCGCTTTGCTGGCTGTGCAGGCAAAACAATTGGACATTCAACAAATTGACACCCATGAGTCTTCATTTAGATACCAACTCAATCAAGATGCCATGGCCACAGAAAAGTTATCAGAGGGTATTCGCCTGTTCTGCGCTGACATTGAAAAGCTTGAGGCTGTTCTCGCTCAATAGTCATAGCCCACTGTTCAGTAGACCATCACTGATCTTTAGCCTTTACTGTCTTTTAGCAAGGCGCTGACGCCTTGCTTCATAGAGGGCCACACCACTGGCCACCGAAACGTTTAAACTCTCCACGCCTCCTAGCATGGGGATTTTGACCAGCATGTCACAGGTTTCACGGGTCAGACGTCGCATACCCTCACCCTCAGCCCCCATCACCAAAGCAACGGGACCAGTTAAATCAGCGTCATATAAAGTCTTCTCGGTCTGATCATCCGTGCCAATGAGCCACACACCCGCCTCTTGAAGTTCACGCATGGTTCGCGCAAGATTGGTGACAGCAATCAATGGCATGGTCTCAGCTGCACCACTGGCGACTTTACTCACAGTAGCATTCAAATGAGCTGAGCGATCCTTAGGGACAATCACAGCATCGACTCCAGCACCATCGGCCACACGTAAACATGCACCCAGATTATGGGGATCAGTGACACCGTCCAAAATAAGCAAGAGCGCAGGACCCGTTAATGCATCTAACAACTCATCTAAAGTTTGAACTTTAGAAATACTGTCAGCAAAGGCCACCACACCTTGATGACGATCGTTACCCGCCAAGGTTCTTAGACGTTCAGTATCCGCTTGATGTAACCGTCTACCTAGAATAGGTTCTGCTGACTTAATAAAATCCTGCATTCTTCGATCACGTCTAGCTGGATCGACATACACAGTTCTGAGAGATTCGGGATCTTGACGCAAACGTGCAATCACTGCATGAAAGCCCAAAATCATTTGCTTGCCATCACCACCTTGCTTTGCTTCTCGGAAATGTTTGGATTGATTCTCTTTATCTGACATTAACGACGACCTTTACGTACACTTAATTCATGCCCTTTCGATTTGGCATTACTTGATTTTTTCGGTTTTTTACCTGCCTTCGCGGCCGCTGTTTTTTTGGCGCCTCGACCACTACCAGCACTGGATTTACTAGAGGCACCACCTAAGGCTGATGAGATAGTGGATCTTCGAGCCTCTTGATGAGCCCCCCCTCGAGCCAATGGTTTATTGGACGATTTTTTGGCAGTTGCTGAACTCTTTGATGATCGACCACTGCGATTGCTCTCATAGCTAAAGCGATCGCGCTCACTCACTCCAATACCTGCTACGCCATTGCGATCGCCGTTGGCTTTAACCAAACTAAATTCGATGCGGCGCGCATCCAAATCCACACGACTGACCAACACATGAACCCGATCCGTCAAGCGATAACGAATGCCGGTTCTCTCTCCTCGTAATTCTTGACGTGCCTCATCATATTGGTAATAGTCACCGCCCAATTCACTGATGTGAATCATGCCTTCCACAAACAGGCTTTCAAGCTGAACAAACAAACCAAAAGTTGCCACACCCGTGATTGTTCCAGCGTACTCTTGACCCAAATGATCGCGCATGTAATAACACTTTAACCAAGCCTCCACATCCCTTGAAGCCTCATCTGCTCGTCTCTCATTAGAAGAACAATGAACGCCCAATTGAGCCCAAGCGGCCATGGCTGTTGAGGCTTCTTGCTTAGCCTTACCACCACGAGCAGTTTTAGCGGCCGGCCTTGCTTTGGCCTCTTCATGAGATTTCTTAGCATTGGCTGCATTGACGCGTCCCGGACCACTCTTTGGCATCGCCAAGTTCAACACCACATCCCCTGGAATCGCTGGAGAATAAGTCTTCTTAGCCAAAATCGCTTTGATGGCACGATGCACCAATAAGTCTGGATAACGACGTATCGGACTTGTAAAGTGGGCATAGGCCTGATAAGCCAAGCCAAAATGACCATAGTTATCCGGCTGATAGACTGCTTGCTGCATCGATCGCAAAACCACCGACTGCAACATGCTGGCATCCGGTCGAGGCTTAATCTCTTCAATTAACTTGGCAAAGTCCTTGGGTCTTGGCTTTTCTGAACCCCCTAAATGTAAGCCTGCGGTTCGCAATACCTGCTTTAAGGTCATCAACTTTTCGGCCGAAGGTTCAGCATGCACGCGGAATAAAGAAGCATGACCATTCTTATCTAAAAAATCTGCGGCACATACGTTCGCAGCCAACATACACTCTTCAATCACTCGGTGCGCATCATTACGAACTCGAGGCTCGATGCGTTCAATTTTGCCCAGGGCATTGCTAATAATTTGGGTTTCAGTGGTCTCGAAATCGATCGCACCACGCTTGTCTCGCGCCGAACGCAATACTTTGTACAAACTGTATAAACGATCAAGGTTTTTCTTTAGATGCTTAAAACGAGCGGCTTCAGGACCATTGCTATTACTTAGAATCTCCCAAACCGTGTTGTAAGTAAAACGCTGGGCTGAATGCATCACGGCTGGATAAAACTGATAGGCTTGCACCTCACCGTCAACATCAATCACCGCATCACACACCATACACAAGCGATCTACTTCTGGTTTTAGAGAACACAAACCATTGGAAATTTTTTCTGGCAGCATCGGGATGACCCTGCGCGGAAAGTACACCGAAGTGGCTCGCGTGATGGCATCACTGTCCAAAGGATGGCCCGGTTTAACGTAATGAGATACATCAGCAATCGCCACAATTAAGCGCCAGGCTTTGGATTTTCCCCAAGCCACTGGCTCGCAATAGACCGCATCATCAAAGTCCCTTGCATCTTCTCCATCAATCGTGACCAATGGAATATCTCTTAAGTCAATCCGCCCTTCAAGATCTTCCTCGCGAATTTCCTCTGGTAAAGCCTCAGCTTCTTTCATGGCGGCTGGAGAAAATTGGTGGGGAACACCATATTTTCGAACCGCGATTTCAATCTCCATTCCTGGGTCATCAATCTCGCCCAAAACCTCAACAACTCGGCCCACGGCTTGACGATAACTATCTGGGTAATCGATGATTTCGACAGAAACCACCTGACCTAATTTGGCCGTACCCTGGCCTTTAGGCGGAATCAAAATATCATGACCAATGCGCTTGTCCTCAGGCGCACAAATCAAAACACCGTTTTCATTGAGCAAACGACCAATCACAAACTGATTGGCATGGAGAATCACTTCACTGATTTGTCCTTCAGGTCGACCCCGTCGATCAACACCTGAAACCTTAACAATGACCTTGTCGTGATGCATGACACGCGACATTTCGCGCTCATTTAAGAAGATATCTTCACCACCATCGTCCGGAATCACAAATCCAAAACCATCTCGGTGGCCCTGAACAGTTCCTTGCTTTTCAGGTAGTTTTCTCGCTTTTGCCTCTGATAAAACCAAGGTCTCTTTAGTGCTTTTTTTAGTCATACCCCATTGTCTTATAAGAATGTGTCATTTCAAAATAATTTATCAAATGAAAAACGGCGCCCCGATTAAAAGGCGCCGTCTTAGGATTGAATGACCCAGAAAACGAGTTCTTAGCCTTCAAATGGGTGCTGCAAAAGAATGGTCTCATTGCGATCAGGGCCTGTAGATACCATGGCAATAGGAACGCAAGCCACTTCTTCAACCCTTTTGAGGTAAGTTTGAGCTGCCTTCGGCAATTGATCCCATTGTTGAATACCCACGGTGCTTTCTGACCAACCTGGGAAAGTTTCATAAATAGGCTGACAGCGAGCAACGGCATCAGAACCACGAGGCAATACATCGAGTGTTTTACCGTCTAAATGGTAGCCCACGCACAGACGGATTTCTTTCAATCCATCCAAAACATCCAATTTGGTCATGCAAAGACCCGTGACTCCACTGATCTGAATTGAACGCTTCAATGCCGCAGCGTCCAACCAACCGGTGCGCCGCGGGCGACCGGTCACCGAGCCAAACTCCTTACCAACCTCAGCCAGACGCAAACCTACCGGATCTTGCGCATTTGGGTTGGCATGGTCATACAATTCGCTAGGAAATGGACCAGAACCTACACGAGTGCAATAAGCCTTGGTAATACCAAGCACGTAATGAAGACTTCCAGGACCCACACCAGAACCCGCTGCAGCGTTGCCTGCAACGCAGTTAGATGAAGTCACAAATGGGTAAGTGCCATGATCAATATCTAACAATGCGCCTTGAGCACCCTCAAATAGGAGATTTTTACCTGCTTTTTGAACGGCATCCAAGTCACTGGAAACATCGGCTACCAATGGACGTAATTGATCCGCATAGCTCAGCATGGTGTCCCGAACTTCTGCAAAATCTAAAGCGGGCGCATTGAAATATTGAGTCAAAACAAAGTTATGGTACTCAAGGTTTTCCTTGAGCTTTTCTGCAAAAGATTCAGGGAAGAACAAATCCTGAACACGAAGCGCACGACGCGCTACCTTGTCCTCATAGGCAGGACCAATGCCACGTCCGGTAGTGCCAATTTTTGCATTGCCACGCTTAGCCTCGCGAGCATGGTCAATCGCCACATGGTAAGGAAGAATTAAAGTGGTGGCTTCCGAAATCTTCAGACGAGAACGGACATCCACACCAGCCGCTTCTAACTCCCCAATTTCCTTAAAAAGTGCCTCTGGAGATAAAACCACGCCGTTGCCGATATAGCATGTCACCCCTGGACGCATGATGCCTGATGGAATTAAACGCAAAATGGTCTTTTGACCATTGATGATTAGGGTATGGCCCGCATTGTGACCCCCTTGAAAACGGACCACACCTTCAGCATGGTCAGTTAACCAATCAACAATCTTGCCCTTACCCTCGTCACCCCATTGAGTACCAATGACGACCACATTACGACCAGACTTACCACCAGATTTCTGTACAGACATATGAACCAGGAAAAAAATTAATTAGAAAAAGTGCAAACGAGCATTTTACGCTCTTGTCTTGATGACCCATGCACCTTTTTGATTGACTAGCTCACGATCGCAACGAAACTCGTCGCCATCCTGCTCGTGACCAGGCAATAATTGGATGACCACTTCACCATTGGCGCGCAACTGATCTATCTCTTTGGATAAACCAGCATCGTTAGACCATGGGGCCAAAATAGCTTTTTTTCTAGAATCTTTTTTAGAAATCCTAGCTAAGGTCATGATATCTAATGAAAATCCTGTCGCAGGGCGAGATCGACCGAAGGCCTTACCCACCATGTCATAACGACCACCCCGAGCAATCGCCCCCGGCAAACCTGCTACGTAAGCGGCAAACATCACCCCGCTGTGGTACTGGTATCCACGCAAATCAGAGAGATCTAAATTCAAATTAGGTGCATTTTTGAGTGCAGCTATGGCCTCACACAAACTCTTAAGCTGCTTCAAAGCCTCTTGAACCCCAGGACTGTTGGGCAAAGTCTGTGCAGCTAATGTCAAAACCTTCTGAGGCTGTCCACTTAGGACCGCCAAATTCAGAATAGCCTCTTTAATATCAACCGGCCAATCAGACAATAACTCTCTTAACCCAGGCAAATCCTTGGTTTGTAATGATGTGTATAAAGCTTCTAAGGCCTCACCTTCAGGTCTGTAATCACCCAAAATGGCTGTCAATAGACCCGCATGACTCATATCCAAAGTCACCTCACCCACTTCGGACAGGTGTAATACATCGTTGAGAAGCGTTTGAATCTCTAAATCTGCCTCCAAACCCTCATGACCATATATTTCAGCCCCTAATTGGAGTTGCTCTCTGGAACTTGAGCCCGCAGCAGCCAAAGTGTGAAGAATTGAGCCCGCATAACAAAGACGAGTTACACCTTGGCGATTGAGCAAATGAGCATCAATTCGGGCTACCTGAGGGGTCATATCAGCCCGAAGACCCAAGGTTCTGCCAGACATTTGGTCCACCAACTTAAAGGTCTTAAGATTTAAATCTTGGCCCGATCCTGTTAACAAAGAATCCAAGTACTCCAACATGGGTGGCATGACCAGCTCATAGCCGTAACACTGGAAACGATCCAACAAAATACGGCGCAACTCTTCAATCTTTCTGGCCTCAGAAGGCAGAACGTCAGCAATGTTTTCAGGCAATAACCAACGGTTCATTATTTCACCGCCGAAGGTGAAGGCACAGGAGTGCTTGTTGGACGGCTACCCTTCATGAATTTCAAAAATTCAGAACTAGGGTCCATGACCATTAAGTCTTGCTTGGTCTTAAAGCTGGCACGATAAGCTTCCAAGCTTCTGTAAAACTGAGCAAACTGGGGGTCGCGATTGAAAGCTTCACCGTATAAAGCCGTCGCTCTAGCATCACCCTGACCTTTGATCTTTTGCGCATCACGATAGGCTCTGGACAAAATGATGTCGCGCTGACGCTCTGCATCCGCACGAATCTTTTCAGATTCAGCAGCACCCGTCGAACGAAGTTCATTGGCCACACGCTTACGCTCAGCCTCCATACGTCGGAACACTGACTCACTGATTTCAGCCAACAAATCAATTCGCTTGAGTCTAACATCCACAATTTCAATACCGATATCAGCAGCTTCCTCAGCCACTTTCTTGCGGATATTCTGCATCACTTGTTCGCGCTGCTCAGAAATCAATTCACGCACAGTGCGCTTGGTGAATTCTTCATTGAGAGCAGATTTGACCAATTGATTCAAGCGGTCTTGTGCCAAGCGCTCATCACCTCTAAAACTGATGAAGAATTTACGAGGTTCAACGATGCGCCACTTCACATAAGAGTCCACCAAAAGGTTTTTCTTTTCAGCAGTAATAAAACGCTCAGCGTCTGGGGTATCAATCGTCAAGATACGGCGCTCAAAAAATTGCACACTCTGAAACGGTGGCGGTAATTTGAATTGCAAACCAGGTTCTTCAATCACTCGTTTTAATTCACCAAAGGCAAACACTGCGGCATATTGACGCTGGTCCACCACAAAGATCGTAGAAGACAAAAGGCCAATCAAAATAAAGAAGCCAGCAACAAGAGGGAAAATTCTATTCATCATAATTTCTTTCTCCTATCGCTCACGGCTACGCAAACCAGTTGTGTCTCTACGCTCTGGAACAGCCGCGGGATTCACAACAGGAGAGTTAGGAGTTGAGTTTGTCACTGGGGTGTTGGCCACAGTATTGGACGTTTGTACTGGAGCTGGGGTAGACCCAGGACCAACCTGCTGAATCAATTTATCCAATGGCAAGTAAAGCAAACTCCCACTTTGGGAGCGTTGATCCACCATCACCTTGGTAACGTTGTTATAAATCTCTTGCATTGCATCGATGTACATCCGCTCACGAGTCACTTGAGGTGCCTTGGCGTATTCAACTTGGATTAACTTAAATCGAGTGGCGTCACCTTCGGCTGTGGCAACCACCTTAGCCTTGTAACCCTCCGCTTCTTGCATCAAACGATCGGCCGCACCGCGAGCCTTCGGAATGATGTCGTTGGCATAGGCCTGGCCTTCATTCTTCAAACGCTCTCTGTCTTGACCCGCTTTCACAGCGTCATCAAAGGCTGCCTGAACTTGCTCAGGTGGCTGAACATTTTGTACGGTTACGCTGGTAATAAAAATACCAGCCTTGTAGCTATCTAAAATCTTTTGGATAGAAGAATTCAAATCAATCGCGAGCTTTTCGCGGTTTTCGTACAAGACGTTGTCCATCTTGCTTTTACCCACAATTTCACGAACAGCTGTTTCAGCCGCCTGAACAACGGAGGCATCAGGATCTTTGTTATTGAATAAATACTCTGAGGCATCTTTCAAACGATATTGAACCGCAAATTTCACATCGATGATGTTCTCATCCTCAGTCAACATGGAAGAATCTTTGAGGTTAGAAGCTTTGATGAGGTTCGCACGACCCACCTCCACTGAACGAATCGATGACAAATTCACAACCTCGTGCGTTTGAATTGGCCATGGCATGCGCCAGTTGATACCAGGACGAGTGGTGTAGCTGTACTTACCAAATTGCAAAACCACACCCGTTTGACCTTCTTGAATCATAAAAAAGCCACTGAAGACCCAAACAACCACCGCCACTAAAACAATCACACCAGCGCCAATACCTGGCTTAATGCCATCGCCACCTGTGCCACGGGATGATGGTGGTTGATTGTTACCATTACCACCACCACGCTTTCCCTTGAACAAATTGTTCAAGCGATTATTAAAGTCAGACCACAATTGATCTAAATCAGGAGGACCATCTTGCTTTTGAGGCTGACGGGGTCTCTCTTCCTGACGAGGAGGATTGGAATTGGCTTCATCACGACCACGATTCGGGTCTGATTGATGATTATTGCCCCAACCGGGATCATTAACCGAAAAAATACTGAGTAATTTACGCATCGTTGGGCGAATAC
>JACCEE010905035.1_pt1 | contig 65839 bp, 79 predicted proteins | sample 7449931 | NCBI WGS metagenome assembly JACCEE01 (sample SAMN15323457, study PRJNA562643) | freshwater metagenome | isolation source: river surface water | place: USA:Blue River Watershed | collected 2017-08-19
AATGCCTGCTATTTTAGAAATTGATGGCTATGAATTAGTCATTCCATTAAGCAAAATTAACTTTTTTTCAGAAAATGATTCCGATAATGATGACCAAAACATTATATATTATATGATTTATCCAAAAATTGTCTATAAATATATTAGTGGAGAATTTCAATCTGAACAAAAAGATGTTCAATTATCCAAAGGTGTTTATCATTTGCTTGTATTATTAAAAGCGTCTAACCCAGATTGTATTATCAGTTTGAATAAATTAGAAGATTTATCTGGTGAAGAAGTTGCCCAATATATTAGTCAAGTTAAATCAGATCTTACTTTTTATCCAAAACTAAAATCAGTAACTAAAAAAGTTAATAAATTATCAATTAGTTCGGAAAACAAATCAAAACAATCAGAGCAAACTTGGGATCATGAGTCAGACTCTGATACTGATACCAAATTAGATGATGACTCGGAAGAATCCTCTGACTAAATATTTCATTATTATATAATTAAATAATAATTAGTGTTTACTCTAAATAATAATTATATAATAATTAGTGTTTACAATAAATAATAATTATATAATAATTAGTGTTTACAATTTTTACTATAATCGACCAAATATTTTTTACTATAAACAAATTCTTTTAAATCTTTGCCAATTTTTATAAATTTGTGTTTAATTCCTTCTTTACCCAATACCATTTCAACATATCCATAAGGGTCCATAAAATCAACTAGTTCATAAGAATAATCACCTTCTTGATGAACTTTTGATGCCAAACAATAATAATCTTTATCTGCACCGCCTGTTCCACTGACAATTTGTTTAATTTTTTTACCAGCTTTATTAGTAATAATACTATTTTGATACATATGTACATCCGCACACAAATAAACAATATCACGTCTAGAGTCAAATAATATTTTTAGTAAATCATCGTCAAGTAATGAATTATTTTTAATTATGTCTTGGGTGCTGTCTAACAATTTAGTTTTTAAATATACCAATGGTTTATGACCAAATATTAAAAATGTTTTTATACTAGGATCTGCTAATTCTCCAATAATAAATTCATGTTGTTTCTTTAAAATTTCTGCTGCTGAATCATTTAAAACATTATTAAAACAAGTATCATGGTTCTTTTTTAAATTATAAACATTTGTGTCAATAAATATGTATTTATATTTGGTTTCATCTACAGTAATTATTTTTGATCCAAATGGAAAAATTATATTAAACTTATCTTTTTTTTCCATTTCTTTTTTTAAACCAATGCAACCATCCAAATAAGTGTCTTCTAAATCATGATTACCCATAATTAAATATTTATTTGGAATACTAATTGATTCAACCATATTAAAACCATTAGTAAATTCTTCTTCATTAAATACAACTTTTCTAAATTTTAATCCATCCTTTAAAACAGTGCTTTTGGTTTGAGGATAGTAATTATCACCTAATATTATTAAGTCAGAATATTCAGCTTGCTTTGATTTTAAAAAATCAGTAACATTTTGCATAGGTATTCTCCCATCAACCATTTTATAATTATTCCAACATCCAAATGTTGCTATTTTATGCTCGCTCATATATAATATCAATTAGATAAAAAATTGTGTGATAAAATATAAAATTTTAGCCACAGGGCTTTGTCCATTTTCAATACTATTTATATACACTAGTAAAGTAATAAAAATTGAATTATTAATTTATATTATTTAATTTTAATCATATACTAATGACTTTAGAAAACATTCACGAATATAATGATACCGAAAAAGAATTAATAAAAAATATCAATCATCTTGATCTAACCAATGTATTAAAAAATATTGATAACTTGAGTTGGGAATTTGTTATTAATTATATATTAAATGAAAAATATCAAAAAACCAGAAAAGAAAGAGATATAACTATTGATACAGTTGCTAATTATCAACCTCATCTTTTACCAAAAATTAAAGAAGTATTGTCAACAATAAAATAAAAATTGATTTTTTTAACCCTATAATAGTTATTATATCAAACTATTTAATGGAATCAGATACTAACCCAAACCCTAATTCAAACCAAGATTTGGAATTTAATTGTCCACATTGTAACGATTTTATTATAGTTAATACTAATGAAATCAATTGTGGAATTTTCAGACACGCTGTTTTTAAAGAAAATATGAACCCAATAAATCCCCACGAAACTCAAGTAAATTGTGAAGACCTTGTTCAAAAAGATTTAGTTTTTGGTTGCGCAAAGCCTTTTCAAATTACAAAGCAAGAAGATAAATATGTTATTACAATATGTGGGTATATTTAATTTTATTGAGTTTTTTTATTAATTATTAATTAAATTATAAACAGGCAAAAAAATTGTCTGTAAGCTGTTCCCACGATATAATTTTTTATTATATAATAAAAAAAATTGAAATTTTTATTTTATTCCTAATCATTATTACCATTAATGTCGTCTAAGAATACTCTATTGAATATACTATGTACCGAGGCTCAGAAGAGCCTCATTGACCAGCAGTTGGCTGCAGCCGTGACCAAAGGAAGTAAGATGTTGAGCAGGCCCTGTTGTAACTCCCCTCAGAATTCCTGCCGAGGTGCTAATTTTGGGAGTCTACACGCAGAGGCTCGCGCTATTGTAAACTACTTTGGTCGCTCACTCTCGTTTGACAAGAAACGCGGGTGGTGTTTTAAACGAGGCCAAGCCAAAGAATCAAAAACTTGATATAGTTGTTGTCAGGGTAAACCGATCTGGAGAGACGTGCAATGCTCGACCCTGTCACAACTGTTTGTGTATGATGAAGGCTGTTGGTATCCGCAAGGTTCACTATTCAGTTTCAGCAACAGAAATGGTTTGTGAGAGTGTTAAGGATATGATCAGTATTCAGTCATCTTCAGTTACCAAGCACATCGAGAAGTTGAATGGTAACTGTAGGGTTGATGATACTAACAAGTATTACGAACAACTTCTTCTCAAGTATTTTCCTCCGACAATTCGAAAGTATAATCTTGAAAGTTTTATTCGTTATAATCTTTCTAATGTTTTACCCACATACAAAGTAAAAATGGATGGATCGAAACAACTTGTTTGGATTTTAGACTCAACTGATAAACCTGTAATACAAGCACATCTTTTGCCCTGACAACACAAGAAAACAACCCACTTATTTTTTTATATAAATCCTTTTAATGGAGTTAAAAAATTATAATAATACTCATATGATTAAATTTATTAATATTGGGTCACCAACTTTAGCAAATTATTTTAACATAAATGAATATGTAAAACAAATATTAAACGATTACCCAGACCTTACATATTCTAATTTAATTTTTAAAGTTACATTTAACACTCATCCCTATTATTTAAATATATTAGATTTAACAAGTAAATATCCCCATAGTGTAAAATTATATAATTATTTAAGTACAAATTCAAATGATGTTCATGAAATTATTAAAAAATATAATTGGGGTTTAGTAGATTTAGTTGGCAAGTTAAATGGAAATCAAATTAAAAAAATTATTCAATACTTAATTTTAATACAACTTGAAATGTTTGATAAATATGGTTTTGTTTGGAAAAATTTGGCTCAAACAAATATATTTATTCAAAAACAAAATTTAATAGAAACCATTGAATTTAATTATAATGGGAAATCCCAATTAATAAAAACTAATACCAAGTTATTTATTAGTGATTTTGAACACTGTATAATATTAAATCCAACTTTTGGTTTTGTTAAAAATTATTTGGAAAATAAATTAATAAATACTAATGAATCAAATAGTTTAGTTTTTAAATTATATGACTGTTTTATAATAGGTTTGGTACTTTTTTCTAATAAAAAAATTATTAGAGACTTTAAAATAAAAACCCTAGATATCAAGCATGTTTGTTACAATAAATCAAACAAATTTTTTAATAATTATAAAACATATTTAATGGATAATATTGAATTACCCGACTTGTGGATAGAACAATTTAATATTTTTAAATCAAAAGAATTATCTACATGCGAGATGTTATTGAGTTATTGTTGGAAAGCATTTGATGAAATTATTAAAAAAATTGAAAAATAATATTTAATAGCTAAATCTAATTATGTTTTAATGAATCAGATGACTCAAATGGACCCATTAACATACAATAATTGTGTTCTCACACATAATATTGCTATACTATCTTCTATTCCCTTTCATCAACTCATTGTTGAAAGAGATAAGATTAAGGCTGATTTCGAAGAGCTTAAGAAAGAAAAAGAACAAGAAATTAGCATCCTAAAAAGAAAATTATCTGAATGCGAATATCTTCTTAAAAAAGACAAGGGAACTTGTGGTAAATATGATATGTGTAATGATCGTGCTAATAATAGTGCCAATGATCGCGCTAAAGCTAATGATAAAAGTAATTATCCTTGTAGATTTCAAACTATTTACCACCAACCCAATACCAAATCGTGGACACCTGAAAAAATTAATCTAACAATATCGTCTATTAAATCAATCGATGATATTATTAAGTTAAAACCTCATTGGTTTGAAATTCGTCATAATCCAACACTCCAACGTCTTCATTATTTGATCACTCCTTTGACCAAATTAAAAAATATGGTAGGATTAGAAGACATTAAAAAGGATATTTTTAAAAAAATCGTTTACTGGATTCAAAACGATTATACTAACGAATATCTTCATACTATTATCTCAGGACCACCTGGAGTTGGAAAAACAGAGTTTGCAAAAATTTATGCGGATATTTTTGTCAGACTTGGTATTTTAAAAACTGACAAGTTTATTGAAATTAAAAGAGATGATCTTGTTGGTGAATATTTAGGTCAAACCTCACCTAAAACACGTCAACTTCTTGAAAGCGCTATGGGAGGAGTTTTGTTTTTGGATGAAGCATATTCTCTAGGTAATCAAGAAAAACGTGATAGCTTTTCTAAGGAAGCAATCGATATGCTTAATCAATATCTAAGTGAACGTAAGGGGGAATTTATGTTTATTATTGCTGGCTATGAAGAAGATTTAAATGCTTGTCTTTTTTCATACAACAAAGGTATGAGACGTAGGTTCCATTCTCATTATAAGATTAAAGGTTATGAACCAAAAGAACTCAAAGAAATATTTAATCGTAAAATGAACCAAACACTTTTTAAAGTAGGTGTTAACGATGACGATTTAAATAGATTTTTTACAGATAATAAGGCTCAATTTACTTATTTTGGAGGAGATGTTGAAAAACTAATTAATGAAATTAAACAATGTCAATCTCTCAGAGCATTTAATTCTAATATTAAAGATAAAACTGTTATCCTACAGGACATAAAATTAGCAATGAAAAATATGGAAGATAAAGACAATTCTAATTCTCCTCCTTGGGGAATGTATGTTTGAAAAATTACAATCAAATTTAATGTTTAATCTAATATTATTAAAAATTTAATTTATATCATTTAATATTATGAATGATATTGTAAAATTTGGAGAAATAATTGGTATTACCGAACAAAATGTTATTGCATACTCAAACAATAATAATAAAAGTACTTCAAATTATTATAATAAAATATATACTGGATTAAAATATGAATGTGTAGAATTTGTTAGACGATGGTTAATTATAGTTTATAATATAACATTTAAAAGTGTAAATAACGCTAAAGATATATTTGATTTATCTAATTTTTATACAACATCAAATCCTTCGCATGAAATAAATATAAATAAGTGTATTAATGGTATATCAAGTGGAATATGTGATATTTCTTTTGGTGATTTAATAATTTGGGATTATAAAGGAGAATTTAGTTTATATGGTCATGTCGCTGTTGTTGTTAAAATTAAAAAAAAATATATTTATATAGCAGAACAAAATACTTGCAACAAATCATGGAACGGTAAGAAATATTCGAGAAAATTATTGTTTGATAATAATATACTTGAAGATTTAGATTATCCAGATACTAAAATTTTAGGATGGATTAAATATAAAAATTGAAATTTTAAATAGCTAATACTAGTATAAGGTTTTTTAATGTCTAGTCAACCAGTTAATTCCAATATTAATACTCCTTCATACCAGGCAAAAAACATTGCATCTTCAGTTTCAGACGAGCTTGTGATCAAAAAAAAGCACTTGCTCATGGGAATTGATCAAAGTGATTCAATGAGATACTACTTGTCTGAATTGACAGAACATTTAAATATAATGCTCGGACATCTTAGAGAACAATTTTATCAATCAGAAGTAACAGTTACAGTATATGGTTTCTCTAATCCAGACCAATTTGAAATCATACAACCAATGATTAGTTTGAAAGACTTTTCAATCGTTCCAAATTTACAAATTAAAGGAGGAACTGGATTATATTCAACAATCGTTCGTGTTGATAAAATGATTCAATTACCGGAATATCAAAATGGTAATATTATTCATATCTTGCTAACAGATGGTGATGATACTACCTCCAATCCAGATGATTCAAAAGAGAAAGTTACTGAAATTCTTCAAGGCTATCTAAATACGTTACAATCTTCTGAAAGGTGGATTAGTTTCATATTCGCTGGTGCTAATCAAGATGCGATAAGAACTGTTTCTGAGTTCAAATTACCAGAAACTTCTGCCTTAACTTTTCAGGTTGGCTACTTTAAAGGTTGTTTTGATGCAATTGGAAACATGCTTGAACGTGTTGTGTCTGGAGAAGATTCTACACCTTCCATACAAACAGACGATAGACAATTGTCTTGTCCTGTTGATGAAGACTTTGATTCACCTTGTTTCATTACTAGAAGACAATCAGCACCGTCTAACTATCAGAATATGTTGTCAATAACAAACCATGGACCTACGAATGACCACATACAATCTGAATATAATTACAATGATTATAATGTGCAGACCTATGTACCAAATGACTACTTTCAATCTGAATATGATGATTCTGTTCCATCCTATGTTCCATAACTAAATTATGTTTCATAACTAATTATAGTTTTTGTTTATAAATAAAATAATTTTTTTATTCTGTAATTTTTTGAATATAATGAAATAAATATTCAAATACATTATCAACTTTTATTTCACCAATTCCAATTCCAAATACAGATTCAGAAAAAATTAATAAATCAGCAATTGCTTGCTTTTTATTCCAATACCCTCCAAGAATCATTAGTAAACACAATTCTTTTATTTTATCATTTGTAATTGTATTAGTTTTAGTATCAATTTTCTTTAATAATTCTTCTAATGCCATAGTTGGATACTTTGGACAATATATAATTTTTTTATTTGGATCAAAATTATCACAATGATTTTTAAATCCAAAATGTTCTTCAAATTCATATCTATGGACTTGTCGAAGAGGTTTATGTATAACTACTTCAAGTGGAATATCAAGTAGAGTTATAGATAGAGTACATTCTAATATGTCAGCTTTTAAATAACTGTTATATATTTCATCAAATTTTAGTTTATAATTAAAATTTGATGGCAAGTTAATTATATAATGCCCGGGAAGAAAGTATTTGGTATGTAATTTTTTTGATATATCAAATAATTTATCCATTAAAAAGTTTAGAACTATATTAGTATTTAAATAATTCAATTTTTTTAATTGGCTTTTAAGAAATTGTTAATTCTAACTTTTGGATTAGCTTAATTTGATTTAACAAATAAATAATTTTTCGTGTTGAACATTATCGTAACCTATTTTAATTAATTCGGAACCATAATCAAAATTAAGCATATTATAATCAGTTAATAATTGGTGATCCACATAATATTTATTAATTTCTCCAATAATGTTTTCACAGTTTTTATTTAATTTTGGAATTGCATTATTAAAATCATTTTTAACTATTTTTGCCGTTCTTACTATCATTTGTTTTAAATCTGTAATTTCAGTATCATCATAAATTGATTGTACAGATGGAGTAATAAAAGTTATATTCAAATAAGTGTCATCGTGTTTAATATCAATTAATTCATTTTGTAAAACACCACCATCTGCATATTGTGCACCTTTAAAAGAAATTGGTGGAAAAACTACTGGAATTGCCGAAGTACACATTAATAAATCAACTTGCTCTTTAATTGAATCCAATTGATCATATCTATATACATCTAAATTACCAGAATATAAATTTGTTGTTCCAACATAAGTTTCAACACATGATTTTGGTAAATGAGATAAAATTTCTATAAATGTTTTTTTCATAGGTTCAGTATTTAAAACTGATACATTTGTTTCTGGTCTTAACGAATAAATCATTCTATTTTTTGTTGTTCCGTAAAAAAGTTCTGCAGTTTTTATCCCTTCATTTAAATTTTCAAAATGTGATAAATAACCCGCATTAATACCACCTGCAGATATTCCAGTATAAATGTCATATTTAGTATTTTGAATTGATTGAAGCTTTTTTAATATACCAATTTCAACAGCTCCAAATGCCCCTCCTCCGCTAAATGCTAATTGATTTAAACCGAATGCACACGAAATAAAATATAATAATACAAGTAAATATTTTAATACGTTCATATAAATTATATATAAATTAAATTTTTAATTTAATTAATTGCTTATTTTCTAATTCTAGCTTTAAAAGCAACTTTTTATTAGTTGGTTCTAGTTGTTTTATAATTTCATATATTATCATATTTGGTTTTGGTTTTGGATAGCTTATTCCTATTTGACTAATTTGATTCCAACCTTTAATATTATTTTGAACATAATCAATATTAAGTGATGAATTTTTTTTAATTTGTTCTTTGTTGTTTATTAGCAAATATATTTTTTCCAATAATTTATTTAGGGATTTTGCAGGAATTTTATTATTGTCTACTAAACATTGAATAATTTTTGATCCTGCAAAATCATACTTTCCAATTGATTCTTTTGTTATTTGTTTATAATCTGATTTTCTTTCCAAATAAAATTCATCTGGTCCTGCTTGAGTTAGATTAAAGTTATCAAAATTTACTGTTTTGTTAGCTCTAATCATTTTATATCCAAACTCTGTCTCAACTAAAATAAATATACTTGAAGTATCCATTAATTACTATATACAATTTGTCCAAGTATTATTTTTTGCAAATTTTTTAATTGGTTTTCTTTTCTAATTTTTATTATTAAACTATATAAAAAAATTGAAATAAATAAATCAAAATTATTATTAATATATTTATAATGTGTTTGGGATCTAAATGTTCTAATATTAAAGATTTGTTGCATACCACCGCTTTGAAGAGCTCTATGGAAAAAAAATATGGTTGTGTTATTGTTTATCGTAACAAAGTTGTTTCAACTGGTTATAACCGTTATAAGTCCAAGCTTTACTTATCCGGGTGCTGTCTTTTATGTACCTAACAAGTATACTATACACGCAGAAAAAGATGCTATTAGAAAAATCAAAGACAAAACAATTTTGTCCGAATGTAAGATATACATTGGTAAAATAATTAATAACGAAATACAACCATGTGGACCTTGTTCTATGTGTTCTGAATTAATTCAAAAATACGATGGCAATAAAATTTGGTTTTTTTAATAGAATAAAATTGATTTATATAATTATAAAAATTAATTCCTATAATATTATTAAGAATATCCTTAGATATGAACTCAATATTTTCAATTCAACCTGGGCAATTAAAAACTTTATATCAAACTATTGGTTTCCATAAATCAAAAGATAAAATTGCTATGGTTTTAGAACCTCTTCAATCAATGATACAATTAGCTTTACTTAGTGCTAGTCCTATTGGAACAAAAATGACTATTCAAGAAAACATATTGTATTTGCAATTACCTGGTATTACTCAACCTGTTAGTAGATGGTATAATGCAGATAAGAAAGATGATGTATACTTTCTTTTTCAAGTTATTAAAAGATTTGTTAAATGGTATAATCCTGCTGTTTCTAAAAAAAGTCCAATTAATTCCAGTACGTATGATTTGATTATTAAAATGAGTCTCAAAGGATTTGATAATTTAATTAAAACTTATGGATCGACAGATTCAAATACTGTTATACAAGTTTTAACAATGTATAAAACATTACTTGCTTCTGGTAATATTAGTGATGATAAAGTTAATGCTGAAGATAAAATAAACCTTGACGAAGTCTTCGAAAATGTTATTTCAATTTATTCAGCTAATTTAATTAATATAATACATAATACTCTCTTACTGGTTGAATCAGAAGAAGACCCGGAAGCATCAATGCAATATGTTGATGCATTAAATCTTATGATGACAAAAAATAATAAACAAATCCAAAACTGGATTAAAGTTAATCTTATTTTTTAATTTAATACCATATATTAAATTAATTGATAACAAAACTGGATTAAAGTTAATCTTATTTTTTAATTTAATATAATACATTAAATTAAAAAAATAAAAATTGATTTATTTAAATTAAGTATAATATTAATTTAATTCAATGGATTGTATTAAATTAAGTTTGTGGAGGAGTGATGTGAAAAACATTATATTTAACAATTCAATAGTTTGTGGAGTTGCTTTTGCTTTTGGTGAGTATGTAAGTCAAACTTTAATAATTAATAAGGCAAAATGGCATTATAAAATTAAATGTTCCCATGATATAATAAGTATTTTTGGATATTTAATATTTGGATTTGGTATATCATATTTAACAAGTAATGCATTATGGGATCAAATTGAGTCCTTATCAAATTCTACAGAATGTGCTATAGTAGGTAATGACAATTTATTTACTAAATAAATTATAAAAATTGATATTTATTAGTCTTTGTTTAAATATACATTAATTTAATGTTTTTTTCTAGAATATTAAATGCATATAATAATTCTTTAGCTTCCAAACCAGTTTTAATTACTTCTTTAACAACTGGTTTTTGTTATGGTTCGGGTGATCTCTTAGCTCAATATGTTGAAAAACAACAGGGAAAAAGAAAAGAATACGACTTGCATCGTACTTCTGTATTTACTATTTTTGGTACTATTGCAGCCGGTCCTATTTACTATGCGTGGTTTAGTAAAATTAATAAAATGCCAATGTTTTTAGAAAATGTTGTTAAATGGAACCAACAAAGAGTTCTTACTAGTGAATTTAGAAAACAATTAGCTAATAGTATTAGAACAAATAATGTTAATTCAATGAGTATGAAAACATTTAGGGAACAATATAAATATCATTTTGATACAATTGATAAACCTTTAATTAGAAGCAAAACTATTTTAGTTAGTAAGGTTTATGCGGATCAATTTATTTTTTCAGTAATTTATCCGGTATTTTTCATGATATCAACTGGTATGGCATTAGAATTATCTAATGAGAAAAATAGATCAAATATAAATTGGACCATGATTAAAGATTCATTTGACAAAAGCTGGACAAATGTTAAAAATAAATTTGCTAAAATTTACGTGACAGATTGTGCTGTTTGGCCATTAATTCAAATGGCTAACTTTGCATTTATCCCAGCTCCTCTTCAACCAATATTTGTCAATACCATAAATATTGGTTGGAATGCCTTCTTATCATACGTGTCTCAAGAATCTCATCATTAAAATAGTTATTAAAAAAATTGATTTATTTACTATCACAACTCAATTATCAGTTACTAATGGATTCTTTAATTGATAGATTTAATAATTTGGAAATTACTAATACCACATCAAGTGACGAAATTGATGATTTAATTGATGGTTTTGTTCATCTTAAAATTGCACCTACTGACAAAAAATATCCTATGGTACTCGCATATATATCAGAATTACTAGCTAAACGTAAATGTTGCTCTAGTCCTCTATTAAATTTTGTACCTAAATTTGTTTATTAGTTTATTAATGTGTATATCTAATATAATTACTATATATACAAGTTTTTATATTGGGCTAACGTAAAAAAAATTGAATTTAATTAACTTATTTATACTAACTTATTTATTAATGGAAGTAACTTTCAAAAATATGAGCAATAAAACTACTACTTTTAATGTAGACCCTAATGATGCATTGGATACAATTATTCCAAAGCTAATGGAACAAAATTCCATTGATCCAACTAAAAATAATATTAGATTTATTTTTAAAGGAAAGGTTTTAGACAACAAGTCTAACTTGTCCGAATTTAAAGATGAACCTAAACTAGTAATTATTTATATGGCTACTAAAATTAAATCGGTTGAATCTACTGCACAACCATCTAATACTCAAACCCCATCCCAAACAGCTCCTGTTACACAATCAGCTCCTGTTACAACCAATCAAACACAAGCTTCGACACAAGCTACTAATCAAGTAGCAGATCCAGAATATTATCCACTTGAAGATAATTGGCATGAAGATCATGTTTCTGGAGAAAATGCAGATGAAGTTAATCGTTTGCGAGCATCTGTAATTGCAACTTTGTTTTTTATTAGACAAAGCCCACAATTTACCGAAATGTTTAATAATGATTTTCAAACCTTTCTTGGTGTTCTTTCAAGTCCTCAATTGAGGCCTTTGTTTGAAAAAATTTATAGCGAATCAGATTCAAATGATTCAGAATATATGGATCAACTTACCGATCATGTTGCTGATGTGCAACAAAATTCGGGTGCTCAACAGCAAACAATGACTGTGGAACTTGATGATCAAGACAAAAACAATATTGAAATTTTGGTATCCCTTGGGTTTCCAAGAAATGCTAGCATTCAAGCATACATTTTGTGTAACAAAAATGTAGATTTAGCTGCATCAATGCTTATGGATAGTTAAAAACTAGCTAATGGATAGTTAAAAACTATTTTATTTTAATTTATTATCTACTATTTAATATATAAAAATGAATAACATTTTATTAGGCATTGTTAGTGGAATTATTTTAACATGGGTTTTAACTATGGATTGTAAAAATAAAAATGACAACAAGAAAAACAATAAAAAAGAAAACCTTATTAATGTGAAATATCCTATTGATATGATGGGTGGATATGCAACTGCTAATTTAAATAATACAACTTATTCTAAAACAAAATTAGGTTGGATTGAAAATTCAAGAAATAATCGTAATTATAAAAAATACCCCCCATGTTTTAATTTATCATTACCAGCCCAGGAAATATTTAATATATTAGAAGCCAACGAATTAATAATCAAACACAAAGTATTATTTGAAGTTTATTCCATGATTTTATGTCAAGTTACCTATTTAAAATCAAAATTATGTCCACAAACAATGTTATTAGATAGAATAAAAGATTTGGATGCATTTGGTGCTCCAAGATATTCTAATTATATTGAAAATTTAAAAAAATATGTCAGTAAAAGTCAAATTGATAAAGCATCCCCTATATCATTAGAGTTTTTAAATAAATCACTTTATTTAATTGATCACCAAATTAATCAAATTAATTTACCATCTGAAACAACAAAATTAATAAAAAATTTAAACAATGAAATTTGCATATATGCTTTTCCTATAATTATTACTGATTGTTAATAAATATTTTTATTAATAAATGTTGAAAATCGTTTTAATTTGGGGATAAATCTATAACCATAATAATGACAAGTTCTTTTGTACTAATTTATAAAATGAAAGATCTATTTGGGTCAAACATTAAAAAAATTATTGTTTTTAAAACGTTTGATGATGCTTATAACTACGGATTAAGTATGGAGCCATATATTAATAAAACAATAATTTATTCAAAAGAAGATACCTTAAAAAATTCAATGTTATGGACAAGTTGTATTGATGTTTTTCCCAAACATAAATGTAAAATTGTTGAAGTACCAAATGATGTTTTATGGAATATTTATCAAACAACCACTGAAAATGAAACAAAATTAATGCATCATATTATAAAAACAATGAAGATTAATAATATAATATAATTTTACTGTTTCTAATAATTGTTTTTTATTTAGTTATTATTAATTAAATAATAACAGGCAAAAAAATTGAATTTTTATTTTTTATATTAGTTTATTCTATTATAATGGCATCAATTAAACCTTTTAATGTAATTAATTCTTTAATACCGCGTGATTTTATGGATCCAAAAACAAATTCATATTATGATATTGAATCTCAAACCTGGGTTAAAAAATCTGAAGACTTTGTAATTATTATTAATGATCATGATTCTGATCTAAATCAATACAATGTCACAAACGCTGCCTCAACTGTTTTTAGTGGTTTAAAATCTTATGTTTTTAAACTACTAGATTATTCTAATATTTATCCATCTTCCATTTCTTTATTTAAATCATCAAGGGTGTAAATGATTTTTATTATGGGCTTCTTTTATTTTTTAGTTTAGTTTATTAAAATAAGTGTTTCATCTTCAAATTATAGTTTATATTTTTTTATATTTATATTTAATGAGTAAAACTTTTAATTACAGACAGAAAGTAGCAATTCTTGGTGATTCAGGAGTTGGTAAAACATGTCTAGTAAATAGATTAGTTTTCAATATGTACATTAATTATACAAATCCTACTATCGGTGCAGCTTTTGCATCTTATGTGGTAAATGACGATTTTATATATGAAATTTGGGATACAGCTGGTCAAGAAAGATTTCATTCATTACTTCCAATGTATTTAAGACATACTGATATAATTTTTATTGTAATTGATATAAATCAAAATATTGAAGATATAAATAAACAATTTATAAAATGGTTTAGTTATGTTAAAAACAACAATAATTTATTAAATAAAGATTATAAAATTTGTTTATTTTTTAATAAATTAGACACTAATAAATATTTTCAAGTACCCGAAGATATTTTAAATAACAAAGAAATATCTTTCATCAATTTAATATCAGCTAAAACTGGATATAATATATATAAAATTAAATCTACATTAGATACTCTTGCTAAAATACATATGGAAACCACACAACCAAATATTCAAAATAATAATGGATCTATTTATGATTTAGATAATGTTATTAAAAAAATAAAATTAAAATGTATTCCATAAAGTTATAGTTCTTCTAATTCAATATGTATAATATTATTATCTCGTTGATTATTTTGAATGTATTGATATAATAACAATAAACTAGATAATGCCATAAATACAATAGATATTATAATATAATTATCAAATATTTCATTAAAAAATAAAAATGAAAATAATAACTGTATAATTCGTCTTAATAGATCTAATCCGCTTAATAATATATTAGCTGGTAAATAATCATTTTTTGTATTTAATATATTAATCTTATTATACATATATAATTGAAGACCAGTACCAATTAAAAAATATAAAAATATTGTTAGAGCACTTATAGGTGGTGGATTTAATACAGTATAATAAATTGATGGAATGATAATTAAAATAAAATAAGTAATCTGAAAAATAATTTGATAATCTACACTGGTAAATAAATTTTTTTTCATAGAATATTCAATTAAATTATTATAAGTTGAATTCATGAAACATGTTAAAAAAATTATTCCCGTATTAAAAATTAATAATTTATTGTCATCATAACTATTATGAATTATATAATTATAAATTACTATGATATACGAAATAATTAAAAAAAGACAACTAAATAAATAAATATTTGTAATTTTTTTATTCAACAAGTATATAAAAAAAGGAATATTAAAAATTATAAATCCTGTTCTTAATAACGTGTAATAACTTAGTGTAAGATTATTAATAGCATAAAATAACAATGCTGTTTCTACTGTATATATTATACCATTAAATATTGGATAACATAAATTTTTAATATTCTCTTTCTTAAAAAATGTTTTGACTTTTTTTCTATGTTCATCCTTAAATAAAAATAATAAATAAAATGGTGTAAAAACACAATTTAATAAAATATTAAACCATGCATTTTTATAATTATAATAATAATTTATATATTTAATACATATTAAATATTCTGATAATGTAAAAACAAATAAAAAACTGTTAATTATTAAGGATAAATTATTTTTTATAAGATCCATTTTTTGTCTTTAGTTATTAAGTTCTTTATTCTATATATATTTTCTTTATTTATTATAATTTAAACTAAAAATGACTGATAAAATACCCACACGTGTCCAATCTATACTTAAAAACATACATTCCAAAATAAAAATTGATAGTTATTGTATTTAATTTAATTACAATAATTTTAATGATACCAATTCATACCGCAACTACAAATTTTTATTTTGATCAAACATTTAATGATAAATCTTTAGACTTATTAGTATATTTAACTCATAAAGAATTATGTAAACAATTACATTGGACATACCATCCTTTACAAAAAGGTTCATTTGGATACGATACAATTGCTGAATCTATTGGTAAACTATTAACAACTCCAAATATTAATTCTATTGAAGAAGGAGCTTCTATAGTTCATGATGCATGGTCTAATTGTTATAAATGGTGGGTAAATATTAAGCCTTGGGTAGAATTAGATGAGTTTTATCATGAACCAACTAAAAAATTGGGTGATAATAGAAGAAACAAATTAGCAAGTCAAAAATTCAAATATTTAAGTGAAAAAGATAAAGAGTCTAATATTATAATTAGTAAATTTATATTAGTTGATCTTTTTAATTTGATTAAAATAAAAAATAACCATCCAGATGACACATTTATTGATTAGTTTATTTTAAATCAGGTTTTATAATTAAAAATTGATTTAATTAATTATTGACCATGAATCAATATATTAATGGTTTTAACTTATAATACTCCTACTGCTGAACAATTAGATAAATTATCTAGAGATGTTAACCGAAGAGCTGATGAAAGGCTTGAATCTGATTGTAAATATTTACTTAATTCCATGAATAGAGTATTAACCGAATCACTAAATACTACTGAAAGTTTTTCTCATTCTGTTAATATTGATACTAATAAACTTAATAGTAGATTTATGAAATTGGAAGATTGTACGGATACCAAATATAATATTATACAAGAAATGAAAAATGTTGGAGTTAATGTTGGAAAAACTAATAGTTTTTATGGTTCTTCTGGTGCATCCATACATTATCGTAAAATTACCAAATCAATTGATGTTTATATGTAATTGATGTATTTATTTAACTGATTTATTTTACTTTTTTTTACCACATTTGCAATGAGAACAAACCCAAAAACCAGTGTGTCCTTTAGGTTTACCATCTTCAAAATAATGTTTACCAGAACTGTGTTTGGGGCAAACTGGTTTACACATAGCAGGACCACCAGCAATTTGATTTTTAAGTTCTAAATATTTTGCTTTATATTTTAAATATTTTTGATAATAAATATCATTAACAAGTTCCTTATCAGGTTCCTTATCAGGTTCCATCGTATATATAAATAACTAGATTTATTTTAATGACTAATTAAAAAAATTGCTAAAATTTTCTTTTAATTAAGACCCTAGGATTTTAATGAAAAAAGTATTTATTAATGGAAAACTTATTAAATCAGATCATTCTGGTTATTGTTCAGATAATGAATGTGAGCTAGAAATTAGCTTATTTACTCATTCAATTGATGTTCCTAAAGAATTCATAAATGAACCTGTTGGAGCTATTAAAGATATTGACCAACATTATTGGTCTAAATTTATGCCTGAACCTAAACTAAATAATTCTGGTTCATATTATTGTAGAAATTCTCCCAAATGCAAAAGTTATCAGTTAGGAGTTCATGATTATAAATATATTATTAATTGTGTGGAAATCATCGAAATTAATACATAAATCTAATTCAGTTTTAGTTTATTAATCTAAACTATAGTCACTATCAGAATCAGAACTTGAATTTCCTCTTGATAAATTTTTACGTAAATTATCTAATTTTCTTCTATCTTCTTTTGCCACCTTATTAGCAAATCTGTAAGATTCATTTTTATATGACCATTTATATCCATGTTTAAACATTTTTTTAGAGTTATTTATTGTTGATATTTGGTATCCAACTAAATCTTCAGATTCTGATTTTGTTTTTCCCAATTCTAATTTATCAAGTCCATAAACCGCAACTTTCATGTATGGATGTCCATAGTATTCGGTTGGAACTATACGCAATTCATTAGTTTCAACTCCATCTGAGTATCCATTAGAAAATTCAGTTAAATCAATTATTTGTTCTTTAGTAATTGCATCAAACCAATGAGTACCCAAAGAATAGTTTTTAAGAAAAACCCATTTTTTACTTTTTAAACTTTTATAATAAAGTTCAAATTTTGTAATGTACAATGGATCAGTATTTGCATAATCAAAAAAATGAATTCGTTCATTATTAGTATTTTTTTTAAGTGAAAGTATACAAGGGCTGGATCCAATTAAACCAATATGAGTTATTATTGGTTTTGATATTTGACTAAATTTAACAGTTATAGCAGGTGATTTATTTGATATTAAATTATTGCTATTAATATATTTAGGTTCTGAATTATGTTTATATACATAATCACATATATCACCGTCAGCTTTAAATTTATACTGGTCTCTAGAATAATGATAAGTGTAAATGGGACTATCATGACACAGATTACAAGAATAACTTCTGGTACCTCTTTGAACAGTAGCTCTAGATGGTAATTGTATAATAGACTGTTTAAATTCGGGCATAGGTAAATTATCTGGAAATAATGGGGTTAATTTACCAGAATCACCCAACCTATAAACTTGACCATAAGTATATTTTCCAGTAAGAAAAGTAAAAACATTTTTAATTTTTTCTTCACGGGCAATATTTTTAATGTAGGATTTATCAACATATTCTTCTAAATCACCAATTGGATCTAACCAATATATTTTTTCTTTTTGCATACTATATTTATTGTATTTATAAGTTGTTTTTACTTGATGAGTTTCTAAAAGTTCTGGAACTTGATCATATAACCAAGCTGAATTTAATGCAAGTTCAGGAGTTGGATTTGTAAATAACTCATTAGCAAAGCCAGACTTTTGTTCCATTAACTCGGCTTCTAATTTTGTTACTTTGCTCGTATCAAATAATTCAACTACTTCATTATCTGACTGAATTGTAGGTCTATAACCATACACATAAGGTCTATAGTTATTATGATTAACCATCATTGATTTTCCGTGGTATTTATCGGGTTCCTTATTGCGCATCTCTTCTTTAAGTGCCCAATCCATCTTATTATTATTAACTAATAAGCCTTTATATCTAATATTTATTTTACTAGTTTTAAATTTCGGTTAAAAATTTATATGTAAAATAAATATCAGCAATAGATCCTGCTATAGCAAAACTCATTAATAAATATTCAAATTTTGTTTTGTTTTGTTTAATAATAAAATAGTAACTTAACATTATAAAAAATGGTATTGCTAATATATCCCCATAGTTTTCTATATTTTTAATCATTATTATTAGTTTGGATAATATTTATTAAACGAATTAGAAAAAGTTATCCAGTCAAAAATATTTTTATAATTTTATATAATCATGCCGAATATAACGGTATTTTGCTCTAGTAAAGATAATTTAGATAAATCATTTTATACACAAACCGAAAAATTTATAAAACTACTTGATCCAAATAAATTTAGTATTGTTTATGGTGGGGGTACTTGTGGATTAATGGGTACTGTTAGAAAAACTTTTATGGAAGCTGGTGGAAAAATTATATCTTCAAATGTTAATAGATTTGTTGAACCAGAAATTGTTGATGACTATGTATTTGATAACATTGATGAAAGACAAAAGAAAATGATTGAATTAGGCGATGCTTATTTAGTTTTACCAGGAGGTTATGGTACACATTTTGAGATGTTAGAAGTTATGACAAAAAATGATATTGGAGAAAGTTCAAAACCAATATTTATTTTTAATTGTAATGGTGTTTTTGATAATTTAATTAACCTAATTGATAATTTAAAATCAAAAGGACTAATCACAAGAGATTTTAACTATATTAAAGTTAAAGTTAGTTCAAATCCAGAAGAACTTTCAAATTTAATAAATAATTCTTTCTAATATTTATTATAAACCGAAAGATTAGTCAATTACACTAATTTATTGTAATAATCCTTGTGATCTAATGTGAGCAATTATTTCTTGTATACTTTGTGGAAATCTTAAATTAGAAGGTAAACTATTTATATTAAACCATTGACCAGCTTTTGTTTCACGATTTATGTTAAATACTATTTGTGGATCTACTTTACTTACATGCCACCAAATTTTTGTATGTCCGTGATATTCGTAACGATTAAATTCTTTTCTTGGGGTTGTTGAATTCGCCCATCTAAGTAAATCAAATCCACCAGTTTCTTCTTTAAATTCTCTAAATGCAGCTTGAAAACTATTTTCTCTACCATCAATACGCCCTCCTGGTATATTCCATTTGTTATCTTTTTGTTGTATTAAAAATATTTGATTATTATAAAATAAAGCTATGCATGCATTTTTAAATTCACCACCTAATTGTTTCTTTAGATTTAAATATTTATTTTTATATTTTAAATATTTTGATTTATAATCCATATAATTAATGCTATAAAAATTATTTTTAGTTGATATAGATTTATCTGTTTTCAAAAGTAAAATAAGTTGGTTTTTTTAAATGTTGTCTATGTTTAAATCCTTTCATACATTCTATCATAATATCATCAGCAGTATATTCAGTTTGAAAATCTTTACACACAATTACACACAAATATAATTTATCTAATATCTTATTAATATTTGAATAGTCTGATTTGTATTTATCTTTTTGTTCTGATGCTGTGGTATAAAAATTATTATTGTTACCTAAAAATATTTTACTTCTTGGCATATTTGTATTGACTAGTTTATTGGAGTCTATTATACAATACCAAATACGACTGTCATTCATAATATAATTTTTAATTTTATCATAAACTAAAGGTTCAACAAAAAATTCTAAGTAACTTCTTTGTTGAATAATTTTATTTTTTTGATTATTTAATTCTTCACATGCATTATTATATTTAATATTCAATTCTTCCATTTCTGAATAAAAACATCGGGTAAATAAATTACTTTCCTTATACAAATTTATTTGATTTTTTATTTCAGCTATTTTATTTTCAGCAAATTCAATAGCTTCTTTATTATTATTACAATAAGATGTTTGACCATCTACTGTGAACAATCGATACCTCTCATTTAATTGAATTAAATTAGGTGTAGATACAATTGCATGATCATTTTGGTCCGGGCCTTCACCCCACGTGTTTGGGTAATAAAAAGTATAGGGAATTTTTCTTAATAAAAACATAATATTAGTGTTAAGTAAATCAGCGTATTCTTTAACATCTAAATAACACTCCATTATTAAGTATTATATAATATTTATTTATTTTATATAATATTTATTGCCATCCTACCATTTTAAATCTTTCTGGTTCTAAATTAAAATAATTTGTTTTCCATTTGGATTGAGCAAAAAATTCTAAATTAAACCATTCGGATTTTTTATTTATTAAATCTGGTACTATTTCATCAAAATTACAACTTGTTATTCTGTCTTCTAATAATTTTTTTACTTGGACAATTTTATTGTGCTCAAAACTATCATATTCATAATGAAGCAATTCCATACATTCTCCTTTAGAATCAACATAATCTAAAGAAAAATCTAAACCCCATTTGGTTTTATAATTAATTAGTCTATAAAGAAGGGGATTAACACGCGCCCAATCTTGTAATTGAGCTAAAGCTTCACCACCATAACCTTTTCTTTCTAAAAGCATCGAATGATTAAGCACATAACCAGATAATTTGTCCTCTTGAATAAACCAAGGTCTATAAACACTTACTCGAACACCTCTATATTTTGTTAAATCAACATCCGAATTAAATTGCCCATATAATTGTTCCAGTTGACATAAATCATAGCCATTTTGATCAAAATATCTGGTAGCGTCAGCTGATTTAATTAGTTTTTCATCAACCCATTCATTGGGAATTGGTTTGGTCCAATATAAATCAGAATTAAATTCAAAGTCTTCTAATAATAAGTCATTATTGTTATTTTTTTTCATTAGTATGTAAACTAATTAATTGTTTAATTGGTATTGTTTTATTTCAAAACCTAAAAGACGTTAAATAAAAACCAAAATTATTTTATCTATAATAAATATATGAACGTTATAAAAGATATTGAAAAGACTACCAAAGATATTGGTAAAGATATTGATAAAACAACAAATGATGTAATAAAAGACATTAGAGATGACATTAAAGATCTTGAAAAAAAAATAGATTCAATTGAAAAAAACTCTTTAAAAATGGCTAAAAAAATAGAAAACATTGCTGAAGAGGTTGGTAACTCTATTTATAATTTTGCCAAAGATAAAATAAGCACATTTATAATTATCCTATTAATATTTTTATTTTTACCACATATTCTTGGCATTTTAAATTTTAGTACTAACCTTATGATTTTATCTAAAATTAAAAAAAATGAAAACTAATTAAATTAATTAAGAGATTTTTAAATAATGGAATCTTATAATAAGGCTTCTGATGTTAAAAAAGAATATACCCTATTATTATTAAAATTTGATGATTTAAAAAGATTGTGCAATAATAAATCAAATCATATTGAAAATATTAATGATAGAATTAATACATATGAAAAATGTTTTTATGATCCTGCATTAAAAATTAGACAAGAAATAAGTGAATTTAAATCAACTCACGGTATTAAAGAAACAGATGAATATAAAGTATATAGCTCTATTGATAAAATTTATGCGGGTGACAATGAAAAACAAGAAAAAGAGTATCCATTAACTCAAGACAAAGAATGGCTAGACATTTATAATGGGTATAAAAAACACAATAATCAATCCTATATTAAAAATTATTTTGACACTAATACTGCTTATTTATTTTTAAATCTCAAAAAAACAAGCGAATCCAGATTATGTTGTAACAATAAATATATGGACGGTCAATACATTAAAGCAGATGATTTAATTAAATGTATTAAAAAAGTTCATGAGCTACACAATAATTGATAAAAATAACAAAAATTGATTATATTTTTTTATGTTAATTTATGTTTAATAATTAATGGAACAATTTAATAAATTAAGATTTAAAATCATAAATAACAATGTTGCTAATAATTGGTTTTTACAAGGTCCGTATTTAAATCAGCATATTAGGTGGGAAAATGATAATGGAGAAATTTTACCTTATGATGATAATTTTTCAAACTTGAGTTTTAAGAAAAAAACAAACAAATACGAGTTTATTAAATGCCCCGTTAATCCCCAACATACTAGTTTTAGATACTTAAAATTAAATAAAAAGGCTATGACCATTGGTGAAGTTGTACAATTAATTTTTGATTTTTATCAAGATATGGGTGGTAATAAATTACTAAAATTTAAATTAGAAAATGCTATTGATATTGAAGAAGATATTGATGGAATTGTTAGAAGTGCTAAAGAAAATTTTGACACTTTTAGATATTGGACATGTTTTCTAGGATCACGAATTAAATTCAGACATATTACGGAAGTAAATGAATTTGGATTTAAAATGTATCAAATTGAATGGGAACAAGAACCTCAAAATTAAATTTATTTTATATACTCAGAAATTAATTTGTCTTAAAAAGTTTTTAATTAATTTCGTCACAGCAAATTTAATTATTTAAAAGTTCAATAATCAAATCAATTTAAATCATGCCTAAATCCAATTTAATAATTGGGTAATGTCAAATTCCGAATCAGATGGATCCGGAATAAATTTGAACACAAAAGAATTAGTATTGGGTGACCATTCAATTACATAATATCTAAAAGGCCAAACACTAAATTCATTTGCAAATTCATTTGACATTGTATCTAAAAATACATCCATTGGAAAATCAAATTGATTAATAAATTTTTTAGCACATTTTTCTCTGTCCTCAATACTCTTGTGTGCATAATTAATTGTTCCCGCGCTTAGTCCAATTGGCCAAACATCAACTGCATGAGCTTCATTAATGTAAATCATTGACCAATTAACGTCTTTACGATTTTCAAACAAATCTTTTATCAATTCAAGATTTGCTCTAAACGGTTGTCAAGTATGTGAACTTCCAATTAAAACATTTGGTTGGGTTTTGCTCAAAATATCATACAATTTAATTGGATCAGTTGATTCGGATGAATTTAATCGACTAATAGACACATTAGGCACAGTGTTTCCATTAGTATATTTAATTTGAGATGCCAAATTATTTCTTACATAAACAGGTACTGTTTTAAATAATGGTTCATCCGGAAAAATATATCGAGCTCTTCTCAAATGATTTACTGCAATATCAGCTTCTATTTCAGTATCAAAACCAAAGTCATGGGCTATTTGGTATTGTACTTGAGCTGATACTCGTAACCATCCATTAACTTCATCCTTAACTTGATCACACATATCTTGATACCAACTAGACCATCTAATTTCTTCTTCCTTTTTAACCATTTGAATTAGTTGTTCTTTGGTTGGTATTTTTATTTCTCTTTCCCTAGAGTTTAACATTAAAAAATTGATAATGTTTGACTTTAAGATCCAATCTATTTCAATTTTTAATGCAAGTCTTAGCCTGTAACAACAATAATGTGTTTTCAAACCTTCATTTTGAAAATGTTGTGACCATACATACCCTAAATGCTAAAAAAATTCATGTTAAATATGACCCAGACCTTCAATCAATTGGTACAATTTGGAGATGGTTTTTTAACAAATTTAAATATCAATGTGACAGTTATCAAGAAAAAAATTTTAAATTTGTTAATGAATACAATGTTGAAATGCCAGTAACAGACGACATTGTCAAATCAAAATCTTTGTTAGGTCCGGAAAAAAAAATCAGGCTAATGTTAAAAGTTGAAACATTACCATCAGGAGATAATAATCGTTTAATTAATTGTGCTTGTTTTGAATATGATCCAGAAAAGTTTGTAGAATCATCAACTTCCACATCTATTTACATTAAAACATTAACTGGAAAATCGCTTTTGATTCATATTAATGATATTACTAATACTTTTATTGGTGAATTAAAACTACATATTCAAAATATGGAAGGAATTCCTCCTGACCAACAACGCATAATTTATAATGGTAAACAATTAGAAGAAGATAAAATAATTTCAGACTATAAACCTGTTAAAGAGGCAATTTTTCACATTGTGTTACGCCTGCGTGGTGGTATGTATAATGAAGTATCTGGAAGAAATGGTGCATATGAACCATTAGAAGATATTTTTTATGATATATCAAAAGAACCAGTTTTATATGATATGACAAAAGAACCTGTTGTAAATAAAATGTCAAAATCTAAATAATTTATTTAATTAATCCATAGGTTGATTATTTAATTAATCCATAGGTTGATTATTTAATTAATCCATAGGTTGATTACTTATTGATCCATATGTTGTTACTGTTTTTACTACCAAAGAATTAGTTTCTTTAATATCTTTATTTTTTGTTTTAGTTTCTGAATCTGCTAAATAATTTTTTTCAACTGGTTTTACTCTGATCACTCTTATATTATCATCATTGTGTATTTTATTATCTAATTCCAAAAAAGTTTTGGCATCAACTATTTTACTGCTTTTAGTACCCATTAAATTATATAGATAAATTTTATTTATATAATTTATTTTATTAGTAGCATTTAATTATTTTGGTAAATTTAATCCTAATGTTTTAGTCCATCCAGTATTTGGTGTTCCGGTTAGTATCACTGGCTTCCAATAAAAACCTTCTACAAAATCAAGTGATGTAATAATATTATTTTTTTCATGCGAATCCATTTGTTTTAACATGTTTAATGTGACTCTGTCTGAAGTTAATAAAAAATTAGTAGCTGGTAATGTTGGTATACTCGGCAATTTTGGATCTGTGCTTAATTTAATATTTTTTCCAGACACATGTTTCATAAAAACTGTATCTGCTGTTTTCATAGCATTATGATTGCCTGTCATCGCCATCATATATAATCCTGTTAAAGTTGAGTCCCCATGAATTGCACCGACTTCAACCAAAAGTGTATAACCAAATGGAATAGTTACCGCTATTAGTTCCAATTGTTTTCTATCAGCTACTAGTATCTCTCTACCCAAAATAACATATCCACCACAATTGATATTAATAGGTGTTATAGCTTGTATAAACTCGTGCTTTTCTATAAATATTCCAGAGCCTGCCATTAAATAATCTTTTACGTAATTTTCACCATAATTGTATGTAACTACTCTTAATTTATGTTGGGCGTGCTTGTATCGATTTATTAATTCTTGGTTAAATCTAAATGGTTCATTATTTGGAACTACTTGAGCACCAAATGATGTTAAATCAAAATTATATGCATCCGTTATCACTGGAAATTTAATTTCATAATCATTTAACTCTAATATTCCAGGACTTTCAAATAAACTATCTTGAATTAACATTCGATTGTTTTCAATAACCGCATATTGTTTTGATTCACTTTTTATAACTGGTTTACTAGATAATTCATTTATTAAATCACCACCCTTAATCCACTTATATTTTTCAAGTTTAACAATTTTACTAGGTGGTAGTAATAATTTTATTTTATTATTTGTTGGTTTATAGTCTTTATATTCCCGATATGTTCTAAAAGTATTATCTCGATTAAAATCTATAGTATGTGACTTTGTTGGGTCAATCCATCCCAAATAATGATGTGGACCTGACATTGATGTATTAAATATTAATTCTCCTTGTTTATTTCTATTTCCACGTACCGCGTGCAAATTATATAAATTTGATAGGGTTCTAGTTGCACATTCTCCATTTAATAAAGTACTAACTGTTTCATAATTTTTACATACTTTTGTAATTAAAGCACTATTTTTCTGTTCTTTATGTCCTATAAAGTAAATTAATCTTTTTGTTTTATCAGAAGTTACTATTTCTGACATTATTAATTAATGTATATTAAAATTTATTTCTTTAATATAAATTAATTTATTGTAGTTGTTGTGTTTCATAAGCTTGTTTTAAATTTTTAATCATAAAAATAGAATCTTCTGTTGGAAGAAAATATTTGTTTTTAATATAGGCAATATGTTCATATCCCATTTTTTTATACAACATATATGCGCTAGCATTAGATCTTCTAGTATTTAGACAAACAACTGAATTTTTATTATCAGACCAATGCTTTTCAATTAGTTTCTTAGCCAAACCTTTTCCTCTATATTCGGGATCAACACAAATCATAACAATTCCTTCTATTTCCTTAAAATGTAAAGAGTCATTTAAAAAGTATTTACCTGTTTCAGTTACTGGTGAAAACTCATCTGCTTTATAACCTGAATTAGTTGATGTATCCTTTTTATTATCAACTTCTTGAAATAAAGAAATGTCTGGGGAACTATTATCAGTATTAAAAACTCGGTTACAAGGAGTTATGGAACCTTGTAATAATACCCCAATAATTTTATTTGTATCTCTAGTCTCAACTACAATACCTGTGTCTAAATAATGTCTTATATTTGCCCGATACCAATGGTCTGATTGTGAAAAACATTTTACATGTAAATCATATACTTGCTCTAAATCAGATTGACAACTTCTTCTAATTTTAACTTTCATTACTATATAAACTAAATATCATTTTAAGTAAAAACCCTATTTTTAAAATAAAAGTTTATATAAAAATAAATATATTAATAGTATTAAGATTGTGATTATGGAAAATGTTTCTGGACAAAAAACTAAACAAGTTAAAACATCTGTAAAAACGAACAAACCTCCAAGATCAATTACTATGGCTGAAAACTGGAAGAACAAAGAAATTAAACATGTTCTTGAACTAAGAGATGAAATGATATTAAATAAAATAGACGAAAAGCTAATTAAAAAATATGTTGATGAACAATATGAAAATATTAATCAAGAATATGAAAAAAAAATAAATAAATATAATGAAAAACAAAAAAAATTAGAAATTAAAAACATGGAAAAAGATAATAAACAAAAAAGGGAAAAGGCAATACAGTTTCTTTTAAAAAATAAAGCATTTTTAGAAGAAAAAGGAGCAAGTAAAGAATATATTAAAAAATATGTTGATTCTCAATATAATCAAATTAATCAAACTTATATGGTAGATTTATCTGATCCATATGATAAAATTGACTTGGATGATGTTGATTTTATTGATGTTTAAGATAGGTTTGGTTAGTTTTATATATTTGGTTAGTTTTATGTATTTGATTTGTTTTAAACATTTGATTCAATTACACCTTTTTTAACAGTAAATTTTTTAGCAAATAATTCTTTTACTTTTTCGTTATGTGTAATGTACAAGATGATTTTATCTTTAAAAGTGTCTCTTAAATTAATACAAATTTCTTGAGCTAATTGATCATTTAAATTTTCATCAATTTCATCAAATAATAAAATGTTATAATTTTTTGTTTTAACCGCATAAATAATTCTTGCAATTAATATTCTTATTCTTTCGCCTCCTGATAATCTTTCAATATCAATAAATTCGTTTGAATTAATTCTATGATCAATCTTAGAAGCCTTTAATGCCCAATCTATTAATTTGGTATTTGGATTCTTTTCATAGTTTGTTATAATATCATACAAATTACCACTAAATAAACTCTTATGGTTTGGTAATGTTAAATATGTTTGCGCATTAATTAATTCAATATTTGGACTTATTGTTAATTTATTAGGTTTTATAATTCCTTTTAACACATATAATAAAGATGTTTTACCAGAACCTGATTCACCAGTTACTAAAATATGTTCTTTATCCTTAATTACTAATGGTTTTTTAATTCCGATTGTTGGTTTATCATTTTCTATTTTTTCAATTACAATTGTTTTGACAGAGTCTTCTGTTATTGGTTTTTTATTAGCTGGTGTAAAGCTATTAAGATAACTTAATCTTTCTTGCATCTTTGAATAATTAACTTTATTTTTATAATATTCTTGTACTTTATCAGCAATAAATTCAATATCATAAATAATTAGGAAATAATAGAAAAAGTCATATTGATTGAGTTCTTTTAATCTTGACCAAATTACAATTAATATAAATGCAAACATAATAATATTTACATTCATATCTAATTTATGATTCAGCTCTTGGATTTGTCTATTTACCCTTTCATAATTATTAAAATTATTTGTTAAATATTCTTTATTAAATTCATCATTAATTAAAAAGTTTTTACCATTAATAATATAGTTTCTTATAATATTTTCATAAAAGAAATATTTCTTAGTAAGTTCTTTTTCTTCAACTAATTTATGTTCATTCATTGATTTAACAATAGCATAGAACAATACGAATAAACCAATTAATAAGCCAAACTTCTTATTCATAGCAACAACTATTAATGTCATACATCTAACGGGAATATCGTATTTATTTTTCAAGTTCATTATGTATTCTTGAATATTTTCATTAAAGTGATCAAGAATATTAAAATATTCAACTAAATCAAAACCTAATAATTCTTGTTTAGACATTTGAATAATTCTTTCATTAAAATATTTTGTATTTGCCATTTTAATTTCTTTTAATAATTTTGCTTTAGTATAATTAAAATATCTTTCTAATGGAATATTTATCCCAATCATACCTATTAAAATAGCTGAAAATTTAGTAATTGATTCTGGTTTGCTTTTAACTATTTCACTAAAATAAATTAATGACCAATAAAAGCCCTCCTTAATAGTTGTTGTTAAAATTGATAAAAAAATAAATTTTTTATATAAATTATTTAGCTTATATTTTTCTAGCAATAAATCAAAGTGTGATTCTATATCCATTATAATATTTGGTAAAATATTTTTTGGCTTAATTAAAAAAATAATTTTTTAATAAAAATTTATTTTACTAATTGTATCAATCTTAATCGTTCATTTAATATTAATGTATTCTTCTTTAAACTTTCTAGTTCGTTATCCAAATACAATGTTCTCCAAGTATGAAACCACTTGAGCTGATGATTTTTAATATTGGTATTTATTAAATTGATGCTATCTGATATTTTATGACATGAATCACCAATACCATTATAAACTAGTTCCAAAGACTGATTTGATTTAACTTCATCAATATTAATTTTTTCTAACCACTTCTCAACCAACCTTAATTTTAATTCAATATCTAATAATTCTAATTCATTTTTATATTTATTTATTATAAGGTTCTCACTTGATGTTCCCATATATGAATAAATATTTGATAATCCAGATAAAGATAATGATACTGCTTTACCTATTACTTCAGTACCAAATAATGAAACAACTCCCACTGTTGAATATACCACCTGAGGTGCCGCAAATAACAATGACATTATAAACAAATGGATTTAATTTTTAAATATTTTTGTAAAAATTTATTGAGATTTAATAAAATCATGAAAGCTACATGGATCATTACACACAAATATTTGAGTCCCATACCAAACTATAAACAGGGTTTTTATATCAGATTCCATTTTATTTCCACAAAGAGAACAATTAATATAAGTTTTTTTATGCATTTATATTAAATGTTTTAGTATTATATTCTTTATTTGTAATTTTATTTTAATATACTTAAAAATTTATAATTTCGAATCTGTTTTAGAATTTTTATTAGTTTCGTTATTATCCCCATATAAATCCTCTAACATTCCAACCATCGTTTTAACATCTGTTCTCGTTAATTCAAAATATACTTTTGGTTCCGCTCCAATTGCTACCTTAATTAGTTCTCTTTGATTTTTAATTTCGTGGTCAAAATTTAAATATTGAGGCAATCCATTAGTAACTTTTTTCTTACTTGAAATTGCATTAATATGATGCCACCATTTATAAAAATTCATCCAATTACAATGAATATGTACCCATCCATATGTTGTATGTTGACACGAATTTGTAGTTAATTGTATATCTTTATTTAGCAAATATACCAATTGGCTAATAGATTTGTCCACCGCTATTTGAGAATTATATACGGGAGTTTTTACTGTGGGATGAATTTGATTTGATATAAATGGAAAAGTTTCATTATAATTAAAATCTGGCGATTGTTTTTGTTTAATTTCTTCTTTTGATAATCCTGAAATTTCCTCCACGTAATTAAAATATTTGGTTTCAATATCACAAATACTGTCCATTGGTTAATATTAAAAACCTGTTCCAAAATTATTTATAATTTCAATATTTTATATTTTCTATCTACTTTTAATGTTCAATAAATATTTTAATTATTTTTTATTATTGGTTCTGGTTATATGGATTAGTTTTTATAATGATTCAAGTTTTAATGAAAACTTTGAAAATAAAGATGGGCGTAAAATTGTACTAATTACAGGATCATCCCAAGGAATAGGCCAAATGATTTCAAATAATTTAGACCCTAAAAAGTACCTTGTAATAACACAAGGAACTAGATCAAATTCTAAACCTCATTATATTCAAGCAAATTTTTCAAATCCAAATCAAATTGAATTATTTGTTAGTAAAATTATCAAACAATATGGACCCAAACCAATTGATATTTTTATTAATAGTTTTTGGGACAGTTCTAACGACCTAATAGATTATCAAGTTGACACAAACTTTACCAACACAATCAAATTATTTGAAAAAATAATTCCACTTATAAATACTAATGGTTTTATAATTAATTTATCAACATTGTCAAAACCATTTACTTTAGAAAATCGTGTTGATAATTATTTGTTAATTAAAAGTAATCTTAATACCTATATCAAATTAAAATCACTCCAGTTATATTCAAAACAAATTAGTGTGTGTACATTAAAAATAGACAAACCATATGGAACCAAATTAAATAACTATTCTAAATTATTAGAACAAAATCTTACAGAGATAATGCCCGGAATAAATTTTATTATAAACAATGATTGGAATGTTTCTACTGGAAGAGAATTCAGCTCAACAAATATTAAAGATAAAAGATTAGGATATTATTTGGAAATGTCATTACCTTACCTTGATAATTATACAATTAGTGACTCTATTTTATCACAAAAAAATAATGGAGAAAATTTTATGGTTCCAAATATTACTAATAAAGAATTATGCACCTATAATAATTATTCGGGAGAACTAGTTAAAAAATTAGCACAAATACATAGGGTTAATACATGTGATATATTTTTATACCATGGTATGTTTGAAACACTTGATAAAATGATTAATATATTTGTTCCACCAAATCATAATGTAGTTGGATGTTCATTAAATTGGTTGTCGAAAATTAAAACAAATTCTGAATTAATTGATATTGATTGTAATATTATTAATAACAAACAAGTTCCAAATTATGACAAAATTCTTGAATCAATAAATAGCTTTACCAGAATGATATATTTAATTGCACCATTAGAATCAAATGACTTTAATAATTTTGTTAAAAAAGTTCCATTTAATATTCCCATAGTAATTGATTTCTGTTATGATGATTTTATTGAATCCAATACTAAAATAAAAATGGGCGACTTTTTAAAATATACCCAATCAATAATTTGCCTAAATACTTTCTCCAAATTTTATTCATTACCTGGAATTCATTTAGGATATTCTATTGCAAAACCTGATTTAAATAAAATTATTGGAAATTATATTAAATATCCAATAAATACATTTTATGAGAAAATAGCTATAAGTGTACTCGATGACAAAAAATATCAAAATAAAATTCGAAATTATTTTTCTAAACAGATTAAAAAAATTAGTGACTATTTAATTAAACAAAAAATTAAATTTTTTATTGAAAACCCTATTACAATTGTTTTGGTAAAAAATAAAAATAATAAAATGAATGAAGTTAATAAAATTAATCAATTATTCAAAAAACAAAATCTGGGTGACTTTGTATTTGTATATAATTATGATGATCAAATTCATATAAAATTAATAATTAACAAAAAAGATATTAACACCAAATCATTAGGTGTTGTTAAAAAAGTTTTTGGTACTTAGTTTATTATTTTTAACCAATTATAAGTCATTTCTATTTTTGATTCTCTTGATTATTTCTGATGTTGACATAAATGGATATCTATCAACTACTAATAGTTTACCTTCATTTCTTGGTTCCTTATAATAATGGTCATTAGGATCATCATATTCAGCCGATATCAATATAAAATCTAAGTTATGTAATTTCATAAAATTCATATCAGTTACTAAAGGAGCGTTTGGTATTACTTCTGTAACCCATTTCATGTTTTTAACTGCTTCTATTCTTTCTTCCATTGTTTGAATTGGATATCTTTTATAACTTGCGACTGTTTCATCTGAATGAATCCCTACAACAACATCACCATGTGATGCTGCATTTTTAAAAATATTTATGTGTCCCATATGACATAAATCAAATACACCATTACAATAAATTCTTTTACTCATTAATAATTAATAGAATTTATTAAATTATTTAATTATTATAACAAACTATCCAATTATATAATTAATAACAACAAATCAATTTAAAGATTTAGTACTTTAAATAATTAAAGAGTCGGAAAATGTCAGTCGCAGAAACTGGTGTTAGTATAATTACAAGTACGGAGGGTACAAATGGAGGGGTTGGTAATAATACTAACGTGATAGAACCTGTAGATCATGTTTTAACAGGTGGAGGAGCATTAACTCAAATAGTTGCTTATGGAGAACAAAACACACATATTGGTCAAGGTACAAATAAGGCATATGCTTATCATACATATAAATCAAATAATATAACTGAAAAAATAATTATTAGTAGAAATGCAGATATTGTATTACCCGAATATTTAGAATTAACTTTAACAAATCCTGATTTATCTATTGGTGAAATTAAAAGACTTATTTTTGATTTAAATTTAAAATTTTATGTTGGATCATTAGAAATAACTAATTTACCATTAAATCTATTTGCTAATTTAAATGAACCAATGGTTGTTGATTCTAAATTATATATTAATTTATGTTTTAATATACTTTTTGAAGATATTAAATTATTAGGATTAAACTATAATGAAGTAAGTTTTAGATTAAATGCAATTCAAGGACCCAGTTTATTAGATTTAACAGAATATTTTAGTGACTGGGGAATTGTTTCAAAAGTAACTTTTTTGGATACTCAAGAAAGAAGGCAGTTGGCAAGTCCACAAGAATTAAGAATTCCTATCCAAGAAATAAATTATTTTGATATGGCAGTAAATAGAAATAATTCAAGTTTAACCTCGGATACATTTTATTTTAGAATTCCATCACATGGATTATCTAAAGGCTTTTTTATTGAAGTAGATAATATTAATCATATTTCAAATATTAAAATAATAGTTGAAAACGATCGTCTTAGATTTGATTTAAATAAATTTTTAATATTAACCAAATGTAAAAAAATTTCAGATACAATTTTATATTTTCCATTTAATGATGCGAAATTATTTAGTGATCGTACACCACAATCGTATGAAGCTGGTATGAATTTATCAAGGTTTAATCACGTACATATGGAAATAAAATTCGATATTCCAAAAACCAAATTAAAAATTTATGAAGTTATATTTAATGTGTATAAACAACAATCTGGAATCGGAGGTCTTATTTTTTGTCGTGATAATTATAGTTATTTAAGAGAATTATCTGATTATGATAATAAAAGAAAAATAAATGCACTAGTTGATATTAAATATAATAAACCAGTATTTAAACTTATTATTGATGCAAATAAAAGGTTTTGTCCAATATCATTTGACGAAATTCCATTAAAAGAACAATATATGAGTTGTACCGAATGTAAGAATAATTTTAATGCTAAATTACTTCAAAACTGGATGTCAAAAAATTCTAACACTAGAAAGTGTCCTATGTGTAAAACCGAATGGACAAATTTTAATGTTTATATTAATAATTTTGAAATAAATAATTCAATATTAAATAAGGTTAAAACAATGCTAAAGAAAGTTAGTAGTTGTGGTGAAGATGAACGTATCCATCCAATAATCAGTAATCAAATAGTTAAACAAATAATTTGAAAATAATAACTTTTAATTGATAATTTATTAAATAATAATACACTTATTTACTAAATTGTCTAGTATATCAAAGACAAATACTAAAATTATATCCAAAGCCAATTCTAATGTGTTCAAATGTAATTTATGTCCAGGTCATAGATTTTATTGTGGAGATTGTAGATATTATTATTGTTCACATTCATCTTGTCCCATTTATTCAAATAATCAAATAAAAATACATTTATATTGTGTTGATTGTAAGAAAAATTTTGTTTGTAATCAAATTGAAACTTGTAATGATTGTTATAAAAATTATAATTATATAACAGATAATGTAGCAGTTGGTAATGCAGAAACCCAATGGGATCAATTTGACATTATTGTTAATTTGAATTATCCTTATAATGGAGCAAAATTAAATCAGTATTTAATACATTTTACAATAGATAATAAACTAATTATTAACTTGGGTATTCAAGATTCCACAGAAAAAAACGAATTTGTATCCAAGTCTATGGGTCAAGTTATTAGGTTATTAACTAATAATACTAATAAATTAAATGAACTAAACGAAGAAATACAATCAATAGTTCTTAATCCAAACTCAAAAATTTTGTTTCAATGCTGGGCAGGAATTTCAAGAAGCTCAACTTTTGCTATCAAATATTTAAGTAAAAAACATGAAATTAGTATTAACCAAGCATATAATTTAGTAAAATCAAAAAGAAAATTTATTAAACCAAATGAATATTTCATGAAATTATTACAAGAATCAGAACTAGAAAAACAAATTGTTACATAAAATTCATTTAAACATTTAAACCTAATAATTAATAAATGGAGGAAAATTTGGATAAACTTAGCGATTTAGTATTTTTAACTTATCAAGTAAATACTAAAAATATTCCAGATGAAAACTTTCAAAAATTTTATAATAAAGGAGTTAGAAACCAAAAAGAATTAGATGTGTTAAATGAAATGATTGAGTTTTTTAAAAACCATCAAATTCAATTAAAATCTGATATGTCAAAAGAAGAATTAGCAAATATTCTACCAAATCAAATAACATATAACTATTATTGTGATACTTCTGGGTATTATTTAAGATGTCCTGGAATTCGAATAGAAATTTATGAAGGAAAATCTGACTACAACGAAGAACTGTTTGGTGTGGAAATTAATTTTAATAAAAAACCATTTGAATATAATTTTATCCATTGTGCAGAAAATAAATTTGACAGTTTTGAAAAAATTGGTTCAAGTATCATGTACTGGATTTTAGATCACAGGCTAATGGGATTTTTTGATTATATTGAAGATTTTTTTGCCCGGGAGAAAGTACCTGATATTGATAATATAAAAGGAAAAATCCATTGGAGTCAAATTTCTTATTCAATTGGTGATTTAATATTAGAATCTCACGAACACAAATCGAGTAAATTGACCAGACCAAACCATTGGATTAGGCTATGGAAAGGCGAATGGGATGAGGAACTATTATATGGGGAAATTAGTTTGGAGACAATGGAATGGTATATTGGCGATAGTCCGGTTAGTAAATATGGATCGTACGACGACATTGCTAATAAACTAATCCAATATATTAATAGAAAAAAACTTACAGATCTGCAAAATTATTGGGGCAAATTTTTTGAACTAGAAAATATTATACATAAAGACCAAACACGTTTAATTGAGCCAAATCAAATTTTATATAATACTAATTTAAATGATAATTGCTTTACTATAACACTTTTTCCTGGTATCCAAAACCAAATTATATTATCCGCAACTATTTACCTAAATAATACTTGGAAATTTAATGAAAACCCAGTTTGTGAGTTTAGTAAATGGAAGGAAATCGCAAATAAAATAAAAGAATTTATTAATAATTATCAAAAAAGTTGAAAAAATTATAAGCTTAACATATTTAATATATTTTAATGACAACCAATCAAATTAGCCAAAATAATTTAATTAATGTAGATACCAATGCAAATGAACATTATTTAAACCTAATATTTAACTCACAAGTAGCCACACAAATTGGTAATTGTGCAAAAGAAGGTTTTACTTCAAAAAATGTTTTAATTTTAGGAATGTTATTATATATTAATGAAATTAAAAATATACCAAAATATATAACCAAGGAATCATCTGAATACATAGTAGCAAATTATAAAAACTTTTTTACATATTTTTATAATTTGATAGCAAATTTAGCATCTGTATTTGCAACAAAACAAATATGTTACCAACCAATTGAGTTTATTAATGAGCCGGAAAAAATAAATTTTAAAATTAAGGTAATTAATGAATTTGTAAATGGTTTTATTAACTTTTTGAAAGATAATAAAAACATTGATAACGTAAGTTATATGATTTCTCCAAACAAATCAATCCAATTCGCAGATATGGAAACTCTTTTGCTTGGGGAAACATGGTCCAACATTAAAATCCATTACAACACTATAACCATTAGATTATCCAGCGAACTAGATCTAACATTTGAAAATAATAAATTAAAGTCGTTTAATTCAATCCCAATAGGCAATTTTTTTTCCCAATCTAATGGAACCATTAGTAAAGAATTATATGAAAAACTCAAAACTAAGGCTAGACTAATTCACTTGATAAATGATTGGGTGATTTTTGTATATGTGTATGAAATGTATCAAACTATTGAAACATTGCCTTGGAAAACATTTCCAAAGTTTAATTATGGAAATTATTTAGAATACCACAAATCATTAGTCCAGTTTAATTCCGAACACATTCAAACTCCTAATAACTTAATAACATGGGAATCTGTAATATATTCAATAATTATTCATTATTTTTCCAATACAGGTATGCAGTCAACTTACGTTGAATTATTAATTATATTCGAATTGATATACAAAATGAATAACTTACAAATTTGTGATTCAACTGGAAATAAAATTATAATTAACGCTCGAACATTATTTTCCAATGATTTTAGTGAATTGTATTTGTTTGATATCAATTTAAAAGTACCAGAATCAATCCAAGAATGGATAAAAAAAAATAATACATGTTTAACAACAAATTTTAAGTATAAAACAGGTTTTTCTAATTTAGGCCTTAAATTTTTTAATGCAAATGCAAATGACCAATCCAAAGGTACTGAATTTAAAATATTTAACTGTAGTAATTCAATTTTAGAATATATGAGTTTACCGGGTACACATTGGTTCAATTCAATAATAAATATTTGGAAACAAAAAAATCCAAGTATTAAAGCCAATTACCCATTAGAAACTTTAATTGACATTAAGCAACTAGAACAAATGCGAATTAATATGTGTTTTACAGGATTGCCGTCTTCAAAATATTATAGTCTAAATATTTATAAAGGGCAATTAGAAATACCTATAAACAATCAACTTAATGGCCGGTCTAATGGATCAAGTAGCATGCTCAACATATCTAACACAGCTAACACAACCAACACAGCCAATTCAAACACAACAAATGAAATAACCTTTGTTTGTGAAGGCAATACAAATAAAATAACAGTAGAAGAAATTAATGGGGAATTTAACAGTTTTATTTCTGATATAAAAAAGTATGAATTTGCAATTGGAGACAAAAACGAAATATCCATATGTAAAATAAAATTAGAAAAGACCACCAGTAAAAAAGAAATACCAAACCCAGAATATCAGGCCTATTTGGAGAAAAAAGAATTGCTGGAAAATATCAAATTGGAAAAATCAGATGTATTAGTTAAAGAATTAGCTAATATCCCACCAAAAACAATTATGGAAACTCAAATAAAAAAAGAAGTTAAAACCCAGCATGTTAACTCGGGATATAAAACATTTGATACCATGTATTTAAGAGAAACTGATGAAAAAAAATTATTGTCAGTGTTAAGTAAATTTAAATCTAATAAAGAATTATTAAAATCCCTTGGATTACCAAATAAACTATGTGTGTTACTCGATGGTCTCCCTGGAACTGGAAAATCTTCAACAATTTTAACAATTGCGTCATATCTTAAAAAAGATATTTATTATTTGTCTTTTGGTGACACTATTGAATCCAATGAAGATTTACAAATGATATTTGACCACGTGGTTAAAAATTGTAATGGAGGTATTATTGTGGCCGAAGATATTGATGCGGTTGGTACTCTTTTACATAATAGAACTGGCTCCGATACTAATGCAAGTACCAATAACAAAGATATAGAAGAAACACCAACCCAAAAATTATCATTGGCTTATGTGTTAAATTTACTTCAAGGCACAATTACTCCAGATAATTTAATTTTTATTGCAACTACAAATCATATTGAAAAATTGGACCCGGCATTTTACCGACATGGTAGATTTGATGCTCGTATTACTTTTAAACTTGCAGATCATTTCCAGTTAAATAAAATTTATTACAAGTTTTTTAACAGAAATATTCCAGCTGATTTACTCAAGGTAATTTCTGAAGACAAGTTTACTCCAGCCCAATTTATTTTTACCATTAAAGATTATATTTCAGAGGATTTTCCAGATGATGTTATTTTGAGTAGTTTTATTGAAAAAAATTTATTAGTTAAAGTTTAAAAATAAGTAATAATTAATATAAAAAAAATATTTCGCGCGTGCCTGACCAAAGTGTTGTTGTTCCATATATAAAATCCGATCAGCTAACTTTACCTAATGGAAATAAATATATGATGATATACATACGATTATATAATGATTATATTTTAGTTTATACACAATTATATGATAATATCATAATAAACTAGTGGAACTATTTGTTGTTATTATGTTGTTGTTTATATGGAAATCATGTTGTTGCAATTTAATTTCCATTATTTTTATTGCCACAATTATAACAACACAATTTCCACATAAACAACAACATAATAACAACAAATAGTTCCAAACAATAACATCGTTAATTACATTTTAATCGTAAATACGATATATATACTCAATATATAATAGTATGTATACCATCATATAATGATTTCCATTAGGTAAAGTTAGCTGATCGAATATGTATATGGAAATAACAACAACACTTATTTCCGCGCAAAATATTTTTTTTATTTTTAAACAACTAAACTATAAAATAATATTTTTATTTTTTTTAACTTTACCATTAATTAAATTACCGTAAAAATCACCTCTTTTACCATTTGGTTCAATTAAATATAATTCTGAACCATCCAAATAATAAGATTTTCCTTGAATTTTTATTTCTGGTAATTCGTCTGAATCTGAGTTTTCAAGATCATCATCCGATTCATCAGAATCTGGTAAATTAATAAGTTTATCTTTTGTTTTAGCTTTAATTTCTTTTATTTCATGACTTACTACACTATTTGAATCATCAATTACATTTTCTTTTTGTGGTATTTGATTGTTCATTAATTGAAACCAAGTTGATTGAGTAATATGTCTTTTGTTAAATGATAATGTATTCATCATTTCTAAATAAGCTTTTTTACCTTTATGGTTTACAACAACATATTCAGTTAAATTATCAATAGTTTGTTTAAACCTAATTGCTTTTGGAGTTTTTTTATGTTTTAATTTGTCATATAAAAATCTAATGTTTTTCAAACTATTATTTAACATTAAATCAAAAAAATCTTTCTTTCTCATTTTTTCAATCATTAAAGTTTCTGAGTTTAGTGTGTTAATATATTTATCATTTAATGCTGTTGTACAAAATGAATGGTTTTCTGGATGTTTATCGTTAAAATTTAATAATTCAACCATACAAACTAAACAATTCATTTCTTGTTCTAAAATATATTCTATTTCTTTTTCAGACAATACATTTAAATTCTCTTCACCTGGTTTTGATAAAAAATTATATACTGGACCTTTATTATGATTAATAACTCCTTTATTTATGTTTTTAATATTATTAATTGTCGCTGGTTTATTTTTAATAGTTTCTAATTCTTGTTTTAGTTTAATAATTTCGTCATTAAATTCCAATTTAATTTGTTCGATTTGATTATTACTTGCTTTACATTTTGTTTGATGTTTGTATTTAGAATATTTGTTAGAATATTTTTTATTACAACAACTACAAGTATATTCTTTAGAATCAGCTAAATTATCCTGATCAGACTGTTCGTGAAATTTTTGATTGTGACGCCATAAACCAACCTTAGATTTATAATTTTTATTACATATTTCACACTTAAAAATTTTATTTGAATTATTGTCCAAATTATTATCAAAATTATTTTCCAAATTATTATCTAAATTATTTTCCATTTATTTTATAAACATTATAATTTTTTAAATAAAAATTACCACTTTGGTACTACCGTGGTTAACAAAAAGTACCACTTTATTACCACCGTGGTTACTTGTCATACAAATAATTATTTAATTGTTATCACATAGTAATATTATTAAATAATTTATTAAACCCATTTTACCATGAGTAACCCCATGAGTAACCGTTAACAACCCCATTCATAACAGGGTGCAAAATTGGGTTTGTTAACCCGGTGGTACTCTAAAATCACGCGCGAAATTTTTTTTATTTTTTAGGTCCAAAAGTTCAAATAAATAAATTGAAATTTTTTATCTCTATAATAGGTTAAAATCAAATAATGTCCTCATATTCTAGTAATATTAATAAAGAATACCAGGTGGGAGATCGTGTTATTACAACCGGTCGAGCCCAATATGAAATGAGCTATGAAGAAAATGTTCCTATTGGAACTGTTGGTGTAATTATTAGCATTAGACACCGTTATGCTAACACACCCAACGAATATAAACAATATAAAGTATCATTTGAAGGTTATCCAGAAGGTGATTCAGTAAAAAATCTTTATATTACCCATAACATTAAAAAATATGATCTATAAATATATGTCCATATTTTTTATTTAACTTATCATTAAAAAATATGATCTATAAATATGCTTAATTATTTATAGCCCATATGCTAATTTTTTTACATTTTCTTTATTTGATTAATAATATCGGTTGTTGATGTTTTTGAATAGTATTCAATTTCTTGAAAATACCCTTGAGATTTTATTTCAGCATAAAAAGTTTTTTGTTTTTCTCTATCGGCTTCATTACAAAAACCATGAACTACCATATCTATATTATTTGATTTAATAAAATCCATATCAACAACCAATGGACATGGGAAAATTATCTGATCAACTCCAACTATGTTTTTAACAATTTCTACTCTGTCAGTTTCATTAATAATTGGTTTTCTTTTATAACCTGTACACTCTTCATCAGATACAACGCCAACTAACAAATAAGTATTATCAGGATCACCAAGTGCATTTTTAGCTTTAATTAAAGATTCTAAATGCCCCCTATGAAACAAATCAAAAACTCCATCAATATAAACAACTTTTTTATTATTTAACATGGTTATATAAATAAACTAGAATATTTATTTAATTGATATACTAATTGGTTTTTATAAGGTAATTTTTTTGGCTTTTTTGTTTAAAAATTTATTTTGTTGTTTTAATATTGAAACAAATGTATTTTTGTTTTTATTAATATATTTTTCTAACATTTCTTTTCCATTAGTAAAATTTAACGATGCATCTTTTCTATCTTTTGTTATTCCATAATGTTCAAAATATAAATCTTTTGCTGTAAAATTTTCTTCATTATTTAAACCAAGTTTTTTCATCACACTATTTAATTCTTTTTCGTTTTTGCTTTCAACTTCCATATATGGTGGTAAACCAGGAAAATGATCAAAAATAATTTCTGATTTGCCATTTTTTGTTTTATAAATTTCTCTATATTTATGTAAATCATATAACTTTTGTAATCCCATTAATTGAATCATTTGATCTATCATGTTATAATTATCAACTATTACTTCATATTCAATATCATATTTATTTGCACCACCTTTTATTTGTTTAATAGTAAATGTAATTTTAGTTCCTTCATCTCTTATTCTAACAGTATAACCTTCTTTGGGACTTTTATAACTAGCTAATTTAAATAAAATTCCATGGACTTTTTTTATTTCTAATTCCTTAAAATTCTTCTTGATTTCGGTGTAATCAAATTTTTTAAAACGTTTTTCTATTTCTAACGACATTATAATAGGATTTATAAATTATTTTTTGTGTTATAAAAACAATAATCTGCATCTGGACCATTATCTGAAAATTTTCTTGCTACTATTTTCCATCCAATGCTATCTAAATAATTTATAGTAGTATCTGCTAAAGGAGCTCCACTATTATAATGAATATCTTGTAATTCAACAATTAAATATTTTGCATAAGACAAAACATTAGAAGCTCCCTTTAAAATATCTAACTCAGCTCCTTGAACATCAATTTTAATAAGATCCGGATAAGGAAAACTTTTTTCATTTACAACAGTGTCGAGTTTTTTTGTTTTTTTAACAAGATAACATTCGCTTGGAAAAAATTGGTCATTATTTTCTTTATAATATGAATTACCAGCAAAATAAAAATCATTTTGATAAAACTGAATATCTTTATTATCTTCGTCAGATAATACACCTATATTGTGTTTATGAGTTTTATAAAATATTTGAGCTGGTTCAAAAGCATCAAATAATATTACTTGTGTGCCTGGCCAAATTCTTTCAGCATGTCTTGTCCAATGTAAAACTGCAGAACCTATATCATAACATACTTTAGGTTCAAAATTATATTCTGACTTGAGTTTTTCTAAAAAATTTATATGATCTGGTGGTAATAAATCTTTTTTAAACACATCAATTAGTTTATTATAAACTGCAAATTCATATTCTGGTTTATTTGATTGCATTATTTAAATATAAATTCTAATTCTTTAAACAAACTTTTTGTTATAATGATTAAAAATAATCATTATATAAAAAAATATTATTATATTAAAATAATGAGTACAATAAAAAAACCATCTGTATCTATTTTAACAATTGCAAATTTAGAACAAATTGATTTAATAAAAATATTATATTTGTCATTAGAAAAGCAAACATATAATAATATTAGGGAATGGATTATATTGGATAATTCTCTAACTACTGAAGATTTTAATTGTAGTAAAATTTTATTAAATGAGTTTTTTGATAGCAAAAAATCTAAATGGAACATCAATCATACTAGTGTTCAAAATATTAATTCTTATGGTAGCATTAAAAATTATGCTAATACAATAGCATTAGGAGATATATTAGTATGGTCTTATATTTACGATTATCAGTTTCCTTCCCATGTTACAACAATTGTAGATAAACTAACAAAATCAAATAAGTTATTAACTGGATCACCAAATATTTATACATATAATCCGGCTAACAAATTAATTCGCAAAATGATAAATAATAACAGTTTATTATTAGAAACACTTGCTTATAAAAAAGAATATTTGGATATTCATAGTTTTGCGGATACAAATAATCCAGCTGAATTACTTATGGGATTTACAAATAATTTAAGTGAACCCTTTGAAACAGTGTTACCAGAAAATTCAATAATTAGATTTTATAACATAAATAAAACATTAGAATTTAATAAAAATATTAAATGGGAACAAATGGAAAATGATACAATCAAATATTTAATGCAAACTCGTGTATATGAGGAAATAAATAAAAATTCTTTATTTAATGTTGATAATGAGATGTTTGGTGAATATTTAGCTTGGGATATTGTTTATTTACTAGGGGCAAATGGTATAGAATGGGAGCCATCAGATTTAAAATTAGGTGGTTCTGAACAAGCTGTTGTTAATTTGTCTTCCGAATGGGCAACAAATGGATATAAAGTAATTGTTTATGGAAACTTTAAACAAGATTATGAATATAATAATGTTCAATATACAAACTGGATGAATTTGGATACTACTAAGAAAATTAAAAATTTAATTGTATGGAGAACCCAAGGTATTATATTATTAATGAATTTTGATTATAATGCAGACAATATTATTGTGGACTTTCATGATAATTTTTCATATACACTTGCTCATTTAGATAGACCACAACTATTGTTAGCATTAGAAAAAGTAAACAAATACGCATTTAAATCAAATTATCATTTGGCTTGTTTTGAAGAATTTATAGGAAGAAAACTTAATAATGAAGAGTATTCAATAATTTTAAATGGTGTAAGAGTTGAACAATTTAAAAATAATCAAATACTAAATGATAATAAAGTACTTGAAAGAAACCCATATAGATTTTGTTATTGTTCTAGTTATGATAGGGGTTTAGAACATATTTTAGAAAACATATGGCCTCATATTTATAAAGCTGAACCAAGAGCCGAATTTCATGTTTATTATGGAATGGATTACATTTTTGATGACACCTATAAAAATAGAATGAAATTATTATTGGGACAACCAGGTGTTATGGATCATGGGAGACAATCTATGGAAATGGTAATTAGAGAAAAATATTTATCAACGTTTCATATTTATTTATCAAACTCTGTTGCAGAAATTGATTGTATAAGTATTAGAGAGAGTTTAGTTACTGGATGTATTCCAATTCTATCTAAATTTGGTGTGTTTGTTGAAAGACATGGTTTACAATATGATTGGGATCCAACAAATAAACAATTATGTGAGGCTATTGCAAAAAATATTGTTAAGGAAATGAATAATTCTAATTTTACTAAATCAGCAAGAGAACAATTAATGAATTCTGGTACAATTATTAGTTGGAAAGATGTTGCTTCAAATTGGTTAAATATTATCAATAAAAAACAAGAAAAATCATGGTTTTATAAAATATGCGAACAAATAAATGTTAAAAAACCAGACATATTTGTTGAAACCGGAACATATTTTGGTAATGGTATTCAATTAGTTAAAAATGATTTTAATGAAATTCATAGTATTGAATTAAATGAAAAATTTTATTATAAAGCAAAAAAAAGATTTGAAAATAATAATAAAATAAAGATTCATTTAGGTGATAGTGCAGAAGTTTTAGATAAATTAATCAATAATTTTGATTGTCCTGTATTGTTTTACTTGGATGCACATTATTCAGGTGGCGAAACATCATTTGGTAAAGAAGATGATAAAGGTTGTCCTGTTTTAAGAGAACTAGAAATTTTAGGAAAAAGAAAACAAAAAGATATTATTATAATTGATGATATGAGATTAATGGGTAAAAAATCATGGGGTGGTATAGAAGGAGATAATGTTTATCCATTAACATTATATGATTTTGAACACGTTACTATCAATTCAATTAAATCATCATTTGGTAAAGATGTTAAAATACATCAGTGTTCGGATTTTGATAGAATTGTTTTAATACCAAATTAAACATTATACTAATATAAAAATTAAATAATTATTATATTAATATGAAAGTTTCGGTTTTTCATGGTTTTTTAGATATACATTATGAAATGCTTGGATATTTAATTGAATATTTATTAAATAATAATATTGAATACTCAATATATTGTCCTAATTCAAATATAAGTTTTGAATGGATACAATTTTATAATAATATATTTAAAACAAAATTAAATTGGAAAAACATGGTTGATTTTAATGAAAAAAATTATGATTATATAATTCTAGCTACTGATGATGACAAATATTATATTCAAAACTATCATTTGTTTAGTAAAATATGTAACAAAAAAATAATATGTATTGATCATCATTATTACATAAGAAATGCATCTGTTTATTATAGAATAAGTACACGATTTTTTAAAAATAAATTTGATAATAAATGGATTTTACCATGTTATAATGGAATTAAAAGAAATTATAAAAAAAATATAATTGAAAATAATAATCAAATTAATATTACATGTGTTGGTAATACATATCCAAGATCTATTTATTTATTAAAAAAATTATTTATAAATTTTGAACAAATAAATTTTAATATTATAACAAGAAAATACAATAAAGAATTAGATGGCTACGATAATATTAAAATACATAATAAATGTCCTACAGATAAAATGATAGAAATAATTATAAACTCAAATTATATATATTGTTCAGAATATTCTACAGACTATGAAAATCTAATGATGTCTGCAATTATACCAATAAGTTTTTCATTTGGATGTCAGTTAATTATTCCCGAGTCGTGGAATAAATATTATTCATTTACGAGTTGTATTGAATATAATGAAAATTCTAAATTAGAAGTTTCTAAATGTTCCGATGTTGATAATGTAATGGATGAATTATATATATTATTAAGACAAAAACAGAAAGTTTTTTCAAATGTTTTATTTAATAATAATTCTTATTCATTTCCAATAATAAATTTTATTTCAAAATATAATTTAAAAGTTCCAAATATTTTAATTGATATTAATTCAGATATAGATATTATTGAATGTAAAAAATATTTTATTGAAATTCATACTTTAAAAAATCACGACCATAATGGATTATATATATATGATTATAATGATGAAAAACAAATGTTAAATTTTTTAAACACAATGATATCAGATGACGTAATTATATTTTTAAATTTTACACACTATAAAAACAATATTAAAAAATTAATTAAAATTATACAAAATTCGAAAAGATTATATAATGACATATTAGTTATACAAAATTTAAATAAAGAAGATGATATTGTTTACACATTAAAAAAAGCAACTAAAAAAATAGTTTGGCATGAATTTTTTGATAATAATTTAATTATTATGCCTCAATTAGAATAAATTATATAAATACTAGACTAAACTATTTCATAAAGCCCATTATCTACATCAGTCATAAATACTTTTAATAAATCGACTCGCTCATCATTTTTATTGAGTCTATAAAATATATAATTGGAATTAAATGATACATGATATTTTTTACCATTTAATTTCTTAACTATACCATACCATTTATTGTCTTTTTGATAAATTTTAATTAATAATCCTCCAGATCTTAATTTACCATCATATTTACTAACATATTTAAGTGATCCTTTTAAATATAATGTTGAAAACTGATCTAATGATTCTATATAATCATAATCTTCTAATTCATTAGCATATTTACTAATTATTTCTTTTATTGGATTATTTGGTAATAATTCATCAACTAAAGAATCTATTTCTTTTAATCTATCATTAGCAAAATATTTATCATTCATTAAAATAAATGACAAATATTTTTTAAACCTATTTATAATTAAATAAAAAATTTATCTAAATCAATAAGTTTAACAACAAATTGATAATATGAATTTGGTTTTGAGGTAGTTGTATTTAACATAGAACTACACTGATGCCATTTAACATAAACATAGCCTGGTTCTTTTGGATTAACATATAGTTCAACAGTATTAAAATTAGCATTAATAAGTACTTGAGTTTTTTTACTTAACCATCTACATGAATTATTAGTAAAATTAAAAGATGTTTCAAAATCTTGATATCCAAAATTAAATAAATAACTGTTATTTTCCAATTTTTTTATTTCACAAAAATTTTCTTGAAAAGTATGTTCCATAAAATCTATATATTAAATTATAAATTTAAAAAATATTCAAACGTTATCTTTATTCCATCTTCTATGGATATTTTTGGTTCCCAATTTAATTTATTTTTTGCAAGAGTAATATCTGGTAATCTTTGTTTTGGATCATCTTTGTCAATTGATAAATATTCGACTAAATTTTCTTTATTTGTAAATTTATCAAATAATAGTTTTAGATCAATCATTGTAAGATTATTATTTGGATTACCCAAATTTATTGGACCAACTTCGTCCGAGTTCATCATTAATATTATTCCATCAATTAAATCATCTATATAACAAAAACTTCTGTTTTGTAACCCATTTCCATAAATAGTTATAGGTTTGTTGTTTAATATCGACTTTATGTAATTTGTAATAACTCTACCATCGTCAATATCCATATTTGGACCATAAGTATTAAAAATTCTTATAATTTTAAGTTTATTGCTTAATTCAGGATTGTTTCTTCTAAATTCATATACTAATGTTTCTGCACATCTTTTACCTTCATCGTAACAACTTCTATTTCCAACAGTGTTTACATTACCATAATAATTTTCATTTTGTGGACTAATTGCGGGATCTCCATACACTTCACTTGTACTGCTAAAAATAAATGGACAATTATGTGTTTTTGCTAATTCTAAAAGATTTAGTGTTCCAATAAAATTAATTTTAAGTGTATTAACTCCATCTATTTGATATTTTGGTGGACTTGCTGGACAAGCAAAATGCCAAATATAATCAATTTTTGGAAAAAACTGCTTATTTATTATATCTGCTTTTTTTAAAATAAAATTTGGATTTAACATTAATTGTTTTACATTATTTATATTACCAGTTTGAAAGTTGTCTAAACATATAACAATATGATCTTCTTGTAATAACCTTTTACATAAATTTGATCCAATAAAACCAGCGCCTCCTGCTACAAGAGATATTTTTTTATTAGTTGGTAATGTTGTTCTCCAAAAATCATTTTTCCATTCTCTTTCTTTTCTATCTTCATATTCATTTCTTAATAAACTTGCCTGAAAATGATATGATTGTAATCCTAATTTTTGAAATTGACTATATAAACTATGTGTGTCTTTAGGAAAACATGTTCCCCCATATCCATATAATCCATTAATACCAGGAACATTTAAATGTGTAGTACCTATTCTTGGATCAAGTAATAGCATTTTTTTTATGTTCTCGTAATTAATATTTTTATATTTAGCAAAATGATATATTTCATTCATTATACTAACTTTGGATGCTAAGAAACAATTTTTTGTTAGTTTTAATAATTCTGCTTCTGAATTTGTAACCCAGTAAATTTTTGAGCTGTCAATTGATCCTTCATTTTGGCTTATTTTAAATAAAGTTTCTATTTTATATTTAAATTCATTATTTAGTTTTTCTATATTTTCATCATTATTTAAGTTTTCTAAAAGTCCAAATACCCAATGTGATGAAGTTATAAAATCTTGTTTCCAGTTAGCTTCTGTTAAAAATTCTGGCATAAAAAAACAATTTATTTTTTGTGAAAAACCAACAGGCACAGTACTTCTTATAACTTTAAACGGATTTTTTAATTGTGTAACAGCATCTTCTATAATTTTAGTATAACAACTTGAATCATGATTTAATGGTGTGGGTAAACAATAAAAAATTATATCACATTTTTCTAAATCACTTAATTGTGTTCCAAGTGGTTCACAAGCTTCTGGTCTAATATCATAAACATTAATATTTATTGACTTAGATTTAAGTAGTTTTGTTGCTTTGCCAACAAAACCATTGCCAACAATTCCAATGTTAAACATATATATATATATATCTTAAAAATATTTTAAAAAAATAAACTCATAAAAATTGAAAAAAATAAACCCAATTCAATGTAATAATTAATAATGTCAACTCAAAACAACTCATTTATTCCAAAAATTACCAAGAATAATTCCACCCTTACCACCAATCAACGAATTGAATACATCAAATCTATTCAATTTATTGATGATAAACAAATTTGTAATAAAACAATTTGTGGTCCTATTGGACTAAATAGTTGGGAGGAAATTGAAGAATTAATAACAATGTATCAAACTAATCAATCAAAAATTATTTTTACATTTAAATGTTCCAAACCAGATAGTGAATTTATGCTCTATGTTTTTAGAAACAAGTTTAATAATCCTTGGACTTTTACATATAATTCAATGTATGCGGAACCAAGAAATATTACCAAGATCATTAATGGACTGTTTCCTAACATCAAAAAAACAATTCAAACACCGAAACCTACGCTGATTAAAATTTTACATATGCCTCAAATTGCATAATTTTTAATATAGAATAATAATATGAAAATTATTTTTATTTTAATATTATTATTTGTGTTATTTTTATTTTATTTTTACAGATTGCCTCAACAAACTAAACTAAAAAACAATTTTAATACAGTTTATTCTCCAGCATATGGTAAAGTTATGGACATTAAATTTGAAGAAGATTATATTTATGTTGCAATATTTTTATCTCCTTTTGATGTTCATTATCAATTTGCTCCAATATCTGGAAAAATAACAGAAATCAAGTATGATCCAACTGGTCAGTTTAATTTAGCATATGAACTAAATAAAAGTAATCAAAATGAAAAAATGATTTATCAATTGGAAAATAAAAGGGGTAAATTTATTATTTATTTAATTGCTGGTTTTTTAGTAAGAAGAATAAGTAATTTAACTTTATTAAATAATAATGTTAATACTGGGGACACAATTGGATTAATACATTTTGGATCAAGGGTTGACATTAAAATTCCTAAAAATAATTTTAACCTTAAAGTTAAAGTAAATGACAAAGTTTATGGTTCAAACACTATTTTAGGATTTTATGAAAATTAATTATTAATAATCACACTCAATGATACAAGTGGTCTTAAATTATTTTCAAGATCTGTGAACATATGTTTGCTTGATTTTGGTGGAACCAATTTACCTGATATACCCGCATTAATAATTTCTTCTTTTGTTATTTGGTTTGATACATGGGGTATAATATGGTTTGAATTATAATTAACTAATAAAACATATTCTTCTGTTTTTCCTAATTCTTTTAATATATTTAATCGATGATGACCATCTAAAACTACAAAATCTTTCATGTCTAATATTATAGAAGGTAACACAAAATAATCATTTGCTGATAAATAATTTAACAAATTATTTTTGCGTTCTATTATATGTTCTTCGTGCGATTTAATTAGGTTCAATGGTATCTTAATAATTCCATAAACTAAATCAGTTGGAATACTAAAATAATAACTTGGAACTTTTACTAATTTATTTTTAACTTCTTTTAACATTTCAAATAAGTATACACATGAATCTTTGCTTCTGACTGCAAACCTTATAAATGTGGGTTGATTATATCCTACTTTACCATGTCTTACTGGAACTCCATGTTCTAATGATTTTTTATAAATTAAATCAGCAATAGAATCAATTTTAAAATCAACCCATAACCAGGATAATAAATCATGACCATTTACTTTACAAAAAGGAAAAAATGATTGGATAGTATCTTTCATGTGTTTTCTTAGGTTAATAGTTTGATTCCATGTTTCTTCCAAATATGTTTTATCTTCTAAACAACCTTTCAAATAATAATAAGCTAAAATATTTACTGACCATGGTGTTTTTATTTTTTCAATATCACAAATAATTTCGTTATCATAACTTACCAAGGAACCAAATCTAATTCCTGTGCAAGAAAATATTTTTGTCCATGAATGAATAAGAATAATATTAATATTTTTTTCTTCTTTTATTTTTAAAATAAATTCTTTTTCTGAAACAAAGCTATGTTTATACCAATTAGGACCCATCCAAAATATCATTGATTCATCAATAATTAGGGTTGATCCATTCTTTTGTGATTTAATGTTTTCTTTTATTAAATCTTTTTTGTAAAAATCACCAGTTGGATTATTTGGATTAATTACTAAAACTATGTCCGCGTTTACTATTAAATCTTCAACCAAACCATTATTTAAACATGCCCTTTCATATTCCATATATTGAATAAAATTATATTTGGCATACGATTTGTAATTAAATTTTTTTACTAAAGTTCTCATAGTTAAATCAATAAGTTCGGATGCACCATTTCCCCATAATACATTTTGAGAATTAACATTTAAAAATTCAAGGCCTTCTTTAAAAAAACTTTTATTTTCAGATGGATAGTGATTTATTAAACTAACTGATTTAATTATTTGGCTGATACCGCTAGATGACGGTCCCATAAAATTGGTTGTAACGCTGAAATCTTCTTTAAGATTATCAACATTATAAATATCTGAACCCCCGTGTTTTAACATTATAAATAAACATAATAAAATCTTTAAATCATTTGAATAAAATAAATTATTTAAATTCTACAATTTCATCAACTAGTCCTTTTTCCAAACATGTTTTTGCATTCCAGATAACATCTTTTTTAAGTTGTTCATCTAATTCTTCAGCAGTAATTTTGGTTCTTTTAACATAGTAAGATTTAATGTGTTCCATAAGTTGTTTAGAATTTTCAACTGATTCGCACATATGGGAAAATTTACCCCAAGTTCCACTTCTAATTTCGTGAATTAACATGTAGGAGTTTTCAGTAATAAATCTCTTTTTACCAGCCAAACTTAATAAAGTTCCAGCTGATGCAACCAAACCTTGACAATATGTATGAACAGGCACTTTCATATTTAAAATAGTATCAATAGCTGTAAAAACCTGATAGACTAATCCACCATTCGAAGTAATAAATAATTTAATTGGTTGTGGTTCAATTGTTACTTTAACGCTTTCTTCATCTGCATCTTCAAATTCAGAGAACTTGCGTTTTAGTTTTTTTGTCTTTTTTAAGATCTTTTCTTCTAAATCTTTTAATTTAGAAATTAGGGTTGAAATGCTTTTAGACGTAATACCAGCATTAAAGTGGATTTCATTTGATTTGTCATCAACTGAAATATGAGTATCGTCATTTGAGCTACACGATTTAATATCCATTATTAATAAATATAATCAAATTAAACCATATTTAAATCAATTTTTTAATGTTTTTAATTTATTTAACATAAATTATAAACTAATAAATACAGGCTTTAAAATTTTATTGTTCGGTACACACACGGGAATTTGGTAATAAAGTGTAATAATGAACAAGGTGATGATTTGGTGGTTATAAAAAGTATAATTAATTGTTATAAAACTATATTTGTGTTATAAAATAATTTAAAAAGTTTATAAAAATGTTGTAAAAAGTATATAAAAAAGTATCACATAATATAATAATGGATAAAAATACTAATTTTTTTTGTAATGAATGTAATAAATATTATAAAACATATCAAGTATTATGGAAACATAATAAAAAATTTCATAATGGTAAACCTATTGAAAAAAATAAATCTGAAAATATAGAATACACATGTAAAAAATGCAATAGTGTTTTTGATAACCGACATAAGAAATTTTATCATCAAAAAAACTGTAATGGTGAACCAAAAGAAATTGTTAAAACTAAAGAAGACAATACTGAGATAATTAAACAATCTGATGTTATCAATGACATTGTTGTCAAACCAGTTACTACAACAATAAATAATAATAGTAACAACAACACAACTATTAATAATACTAACAATAATAATAACAACAGAACAATTATAATAAATAATTATTCTAGCGATAATTTAGAATATATTAGTGATAAATTTAAACAGAGACTATTTAAAAATTTATTAGATGAAGATGAACATACATTACCATTACCAAAATTAATAGAAAATATTAAATTTAATCCTAATCATAAAGAAAATAATAATGTTAAAATTAAAAGCGACAGGTCAAAAATAGGCTTTTATTATGATCAAAACAAATGGAAAGCGATAAATAAAAATGATTTATTAGATGATTTATGTAATTATAGTCTTAAAGTTTTTTCAAATTATTTTAAAGAAATGAAGGGCAATTTATCTGAAGATATGGTTAATCAATATGAACAATTTTATCAAACAGCTAAATTAAAAACTGATCTTAGAAATAAAATAAAAGATAAAATAGAAAATATTGCTTATATTTTTACAATAAATAATGAAAATGAATTAGATGTTTAGTATCCTAATTATAATCTACATATAGTATTTACCTAATTCCCTTTGTTCTTTATCCAGTTGACTATTATTTTTATTAATTCTTGGACGATTGTGACCGGATAATCTCATGGTGATGTTTAGCGTATTCAAAAAGTTATTAATACCATCAGCAAAATTCATATAATCAGATACAGTACTTTGTTTAACACCATCTACTATATTTGATTCCACTAATAATATTTTACTAGTTACTTCTTGAGCAAACGATACAGCCATCATAATATCATGTTCAATAATAAAACCACATTTATGGTTATTTAAAATGTGTCTTTTAATAACCTTAATCATACAAATTCTTTTTTCAATATCTAAATTAGCTGAAGGTTCATCAATTAAATATATTGATGCTGGCGTTCCCAAGCATAATATTACAAGTACTCTTTGAAGTTCACCTCCAGATAACTCATTTATTTTTCTATCTTGAATATCACCAATATCTAATGGTCTTACTACTTCGGAAATAAATTTTTGATCAGTATAGGAGGATTGTATTTGTTGGTATAATAATTCATTTACTGTAGGATATTCCCCATTATTTTTATTTTTGTATTTTTCAATTGATAAAGTTTGTTCCTTATAACTAATTCCAATATCCAAAGTTTTAGCAAGATATTTTATAAAGGTTGTTTTACCTGTACCGTTGGGTCCTAATATAACATTAATTCCATCTGTCAAACTAATTTCTGCATCTGGTATGTTTAACTTGTAATTAGGATATTCAACTGTTCCTCCCAAATATTTTATTGGATTTGATTTAGATAAAATATGAGTTGATGCATCTAATTCTTGAGTTGTTTTTAAGTTGAATTCATCAGGTCTAAATCGGACATTTTCTCCTGGAATATATCCATCCAAATACACGTTAATTCCATTTAATGTTGTCATTGGATTTGATACAATACCAAAAGCACCAGGTTTACCATAAATTATAAATATTTCATCGGCCATATAATCTAACATTGATAAATCGTGATCAATAACAATCACATATTTTTTTGGATCAGATATTTTTCTAATTAACTTGGTTACAGCTAATCTTTGTTTAATATCCAAATAATTAGAAGGTTCATCAAAAACATACACATCAGCATTTGAACATATGGTTTTATAACATAATACTCTTTGTAATTCACCACCAGATAAATTAGTCATGGAATTATCCAACAAATGAGTTATTTCAAGATCAGATAAAATATCTGAATAATTTTCCAGATTTATTTTATGGGATAAAAAATAATTTCTAACTGTGGTATTTAACATTTGGTCCTTAATTTTTTGGGATTTTATAGAAATCGTTAAATTATTTGAATACAAGTCTTTTAAATAATCAAAGAATACAGTTCCTCTAAATTTACTTAATATTTTTTTAGTATCTGGTTGTTCACCCTGTTCAAAATTTGGCATAATTTGTTTGCTTAAAATATTAATTAAAGTTGTTTTACCAACACCATTTTCACCAAGAATACCAATAATAGAATTAGTTTTTAAAATAGGCAGTTTATACAACCTAAACCCATTTGGTAAATATCGATGAATAATATCATTTTTGTTTTCACTTGGAAGATTAACTATTTTAATAGCATCGAATGGACACTTTCTAACACAAATATTACAACCAATACATTGGGATTCAACAATTTGTGCAATCTTTTTTTTATCATTGGATTTGATAACATGTTGTTTAGCCAAACCCATATCTTCGATATCAACAATTTTAATAACTTCTTTACCTCCAGACTGGGGTGGGCAAAAACTTATACATTCCTTCTTACATTTATTTGGCTTGCATTTAGCTTGATCAACAATAGCTATTCGGCTAGATTTTGACATTATTTGTGTATTAGAATTCAATTTATTAAATTACATAATCAATTTTTTAAAAATATTGAAAAACCTTGTTTATGTTACCAATAATTTCTTACTTAATGTCAGAAGATATTATAGAATATAGATTAAATCACCTTAAAGATTTTCAATATATATCAATACCTGAATTATTACCTATTTATAAATTAGAGTCTAACAGATGGTTATTAGAAGAGTTTACAAGAAAAATCGATTCTCATATTGAATTTATGAGTTCAAGTGAATTGAATGATATTATAGAAAAAATTAATCCTTGTCAAGCTTGGCACGAATCTAACAATTATGCTAAAATACAATATGAAAAATTAACTGGTATTATTCAAACATCACTTTATCACAAGTACCCTAAAAATAAAAATGATGTTTTTAATATGGATCTTGATAATTATCATGATATTTCTATTTGTATACCTCATGCAATTGATATTACTGATAAAATTTTGTGCAATGAATCAAGGTATTTTTATATTGAAATAAGATTGTACGGGGGTTATATTAGTGAAAATAAAATATTTTTAGTTTTTGATAAATTAAATAAAAAGGCATTTATATTAGATTTATTAGGAGTTTTAAAACAAAAATTTTATGACTTAAATATTACATACATTAATGAAATATTTAATTTGTATGTAAAGGAATTTGACGAATATAAATATGATTCTGTTATTTCATATAATTTTAATAAATATGAGTTTGTTAAAGAACATATAAGATTATTTGTGACTTATTTAATGACAGTATGTGCATCTACTGATTTAATTGTATATCTTGATGCATTAGAAAAAATTAATAATTCGAATAACCCTATATTAAAAAATTACTTGGAAATATTTAATCTATGGTTTTATTATGAATATGCTAAAAATAATGGAATTACATTTGAAATACCCAAATACATAAATCCATATATGGCACCAGTTGCTTAGTTGTTTGTAATTTATTATAGTCATTCTCTGTAAAAACAAGTAAATAAAAAACAAAAATTAAATTATCAATTATTTTATATGAAATCTTTTCAAAGTTATATTTCAAATAAAAACATTAACGAAAATTTATTATTGGTTATTAAATCAATAATTAATAGTTGTATTCAAATAGAAGATAAAATTATAAATTCGGCTTTTGAAAATCTTCACGGGGAACTAAATGATCAAATTAATACTAGTGGTGATATACAAAAAAAATTAGATGTTGTATCAAATGAAATTATGATAGAAAATTTAACCAACACCAACCAATGTGCTATTCTATTATCTGAGGAAAATGATGATGCAATTATAATTAACCTTAATAATAAATATATAGTAACATTTGATCCACTTGATGGATCTTCTAATATTGATTGCAATTGTTGTATTGGAACTATTTTTTCTATTTATGAAAATTCAGATAAACTAACAAATATTAATGACAAAATTTTAAGAAGCGGTAGAGATATTATATGTGCGGGATATGTATTATATGGTCCTGCTTGTGAATTAGTTATAACAATTGGATCAAATAATGGTGTACAAAGATTTATATTAGATAAAAGGAATTCAATAGAAAAAGAATTTAAATATTATGGAGAAATAACTCTATGTGATAAAACTAAAAAAATATATTCAATTAATGAATCAGGATATGAAAACTGGAATGACGACCTTAAAAAGTATATTCAATTATATAAGGTTAAAGGTACTAGTTATACTCAAAGATATATTGGTTCAATGGTTGCAGATGTTCATAGAACTTTAATTTACGGAGGAATGTTTAGCTATCCATCTGATAAAAAGAATTTAAATGGGAAGCTAAGATTAGTTTATGAATGTGGTCCAATGTCTAAAATTGTCGAAGAAGCTGGAGGTGAATCAATTGTAACCGATTTATCTTTAACCAAAATATTAGATTTAGTTCCCAATCAAATTCATCAAAAAACTAGTATATTATTAGGATCAAAAGAAGAGGTTGATAAATACAAGGTTATTGCTAAATCTATGTGTTAATAACAAGCAAATAATTTTAATATAAAGACTTGGAAGTTAATTTAATAATATGATTACATCTAATATTAAAACTAAAATAACAGGAAATATTCAGTTTGATAGATTAGAACAATGGAAACATACAAAAGCCCATGCAAATAATTTTGTGTTAGAAAAAGAATCTGTTAAGTATTCATTTGATCTCACAATTGTTCCAACAAAAAAATATAATCGAACAGAAATAATGGTTGAAGATATTGATTCAATAGATTGTGGATACAAATTGTTGACCCATGGATTTAATCCTTGTGTTCTTAATTTAGCAGATGATTCTTTTCCAGGTGGATGTGTTGATTTTGGTTCTGGTGCACAAGAAGAATCCATATTTAGAAGATCAAACTATTTTAAATCTCTTGACATTAAATTTTATCCATTGGGACCAAATAATATAAACCCTCAAGCAATATATTCTCCAGGTATAACAATTTTTAAAGAATCAGAAAATAATAATTGGAAAATAATATTAAAACCTTATCAACTTGATTTTATTGCATGTCCTGGAATTAAATTTCCTATTTTGGAATCCGGTAATTTTTCTAAAGAAGATGAACTAACTTTAGAAAATAAAATAAGATTAATTTTTCAAATTGCTTACTTAAATAATCATCGATCAATTGTATTGGGAGCATTAGGTTGTGGCGCTTGGAAATGTCCAGCTAATCAAGTTGCTAAGATATTTAAAAAAATTATTAAAGAATGGTATGGGGTTTTTGAACTAATAGTGTTTGCTATCCTTAAACCTAGTCCTTCAATGTATTTATTAAATGATATTCATAGATCAAATTCAAATTATGAAATTTTTAAAGATGTTTTTATTAATTGGATTAATATATAATTTATTAGTAAATGGTCATGTTATGTTTTTTAATACTAATGTATGTGGTTGTATAATTTTGATATTTGCTTTCTATTTTGATATTATGTTTTTGGTTGTTAAAAAATTGTAAATATAATTCAGAAATTGGAAGACCATAACCAAATCCAGACAAAGGTGCTAAATTGTTATAATCATTTCTTTCAATAATATCTCTGGGATTAATTGGATTAGACGAATAACTATAATACCAAATTTTATCTAAATTTTCTTCTTTTATTCCAATACCGTTATCATTTAGTCTTATAATAATATTATCTTTGTCAATTTCAATTATTTGAATATCAATTTGCGGTTTAAAAGTATTTGATAATAATTTTTGTTTTTTGTTAACAGCATCAACTGAATTTTTAATTAATTCAAAAAATATGTAATATAAATAATTGCTGAGACCAATTACTGTTACATTACTGTTATTAACCAATGATATAGTATGAATTTTTATAATAGATCCAATATCTAAATCTATATTATTAAATTGACATGTATATTTAATATTATTAATTGCATCAACTATGATATCTTTTAAATTAATATCGTATTCAATTATACTTTTATTATCTGGATTTGAACATAAATTTAAATATTGTTCAAGTAATATTCTAATTTCTAAACGGTTCTTATAAAACCTATTTAATAAAGATTGTATATTTGGACAGTTAATATCTGATATTTTGTCTTCATTTTTTAATTCAATAATACCTTTGGACATTACTATCATGGTAGAACTGTGACGTTGATATATTTTATCAATTACTTCGCTAAATTTAATACACTCTTCAATAGTTTTAGGCTCTTTAAAATTTACTAAATCACAAAATGAATTAACATACCATTCTCTAATTTTATTAATAGAATGATTATGCGATAAACCAAAAGGTAAATTATTTAGGTCAGTAATTCTATGAGACAATCTAATCGGTAGTTCATTGTATAGATATTTACCAGATAAAACAACTGACTTTGGATTTTTAAAATTGGTATCAATTAGATTTTTAAATTTTAATGGGTTAATTTTTTTTAAACTATAATCATAAATTCTATTAAAAACACTTCCGATATTCATCATTATATAAAATTTGATATTTTTTGTTTAAAGGATTTATTTTTATTAATTTTAATGGTCTTAGAAACAACAGAATGTATAGAAATAAATAATAAAGGACGAAAATATACTGATTGCATGGAGTTTTCATTATTAAGGTTTATTCAGTTAATTGGTTTTTGTCCCAAACAATTAGATACAAAAGGTTATTCTCAATATAATACTAAAACAAATGACAATTTGATATGTGAATTTATAAAATCTTATCCAAATATTCATAAATCAGCCGATTATTATTTATACGATGAAGAAGGTACAGATGAAAGAGAAAAATGGTCTGAGTTTGTATCAGATAGAGATTTTTTAGAATATTATAGAAATGATCAAGCAGAATTATTCACAAGTATAACAAATATATTAAAATTTTTTATTAATTTTTATAAATTGGAATTAGATTTGAATGAATATTCTGGATCATTAAATAAAATTGCTAATTATTTTTCAACTCAAGACAAAAAGATTCAAATTAAAATTAAAAATACATCTATAACTAATAAAAAAATGACAATGAAAGAAATAAATAACCTATTATCAAGACCAGATGATGAAATCAAACAATTTAATAATAGTTTACAAACACACATGGTCGTCTTTACTAATAATTTAATAGAGTTCTCAATTAACGATTATAATTATGAATGGAGTTTATATGAGGTATATTTTAATGATTCTAATCTATTTAAAAATAAATACATTACAGGTCATTCAGTAATTAACAAAATGAAATAATTATAAAAATAATAAAAATAAAATATAGTCTATAATAGATGAAAAGACTTTTAAACATTGACGGAGGTGGTGTCAGAGTTTACTTTCCATTACTTATATTAGATTATATTGAACAAAGAACAGGTAAAAAAATTTTAGATTTATTTGATTATTATTCGGGAGTATCTGCTAGTTCAATTATTTTATCTGGTTTATTAACCAAATATAGTGTAAAAGAAATCATTAGTTTATTTAAAGATTTATCCAAAGTTATATTTTATAAATCTTATTACTATTCTATTACATCAGGATTTGGACTATTAAGTTCCAAATACCCAGATTGTTATATCAACTCAGAATTTCAAAAATTTTTTGAAAACTTAAAATTATCAGATGTTAAAAAACCATTATCAATATTAACATATGACTTAGCAAGCTCCAAACCTATTTGTTGGCATTCGTATTCTAGTGCATCTGATTATAATCTGTGGGAAATTGTTAGGGGTCTACTGCAGCACCAACATATTTCCCTCCATATAATTTAGAATCACATATTTTAGTAGATGGTGGTGTAGTTACAAATAATTTGTCTGAATTAATTTTTACACACGCACTTACACATTTTGGTAAAGATGAATCATTTTTTCAATTATCTATTGGAACAGGATCATACAATCCTAAACCACATAATACTCCATCTGGCTTATTATCTTGGAGTTCATCTATAATTAATGTATTTTTTAATGCATCTGCGTCATATGAAATGGGTCAGTTAAAAAAATTATCATTGATTGAAAATTTAAAATATTTTTATAGAGTGGATATTAATTTAGATTCTGATATAACTTTAGATGATTATAATTCATTTGATCAGATGGACCAAATTTTTAGTAAATGGTTTGAAACAAATAGAGATTATTTAAATAATATTTGTGATGATTTAATAAAAACAATTGAATAACTTATTAAATTAATAATTTTATTTGTTAATTTGATTAGTCTATATGTTAAGTTTTTTGGTCCGTTTGTTAAGTTAATTTATTTGGTCCATTTGCAAGGATTATTAAAATCGTATTCAACTATTTGAGGTACATGGTCTTCGACATCATCCATGTGAAACATTAATTCATCATAATCATGTTTATTTTTACTGTCGTCTTTTTCTTCTTCTTTGTTTTTTTCTATATCTTCATATTGTGAATATGTTGAAAAACTTGTTCTACCACTACGATCTTCTTCAGTTTCTTGAGAATCAGATTCTTCAGATTCAACTGGATCTTGCACCCATTCAACTCCTGATTCAATTTTAGACATACAACCACCTGGTATCATATGTGCTAATCTATTTTTTTCATTGTTATTACATCCAGGGCATTTGGTATTCAGCGAATTGATAAATTTAAAAGAGGATTTTTTAACACTCATTATCTATCTAGACTAAACTAGATTTTTTATTTTTTATTCAATTTTTTATTAATTTGAATTTTTATTAATTTGAATTTTTTATTAAATGACTTAAACATAAAAACCATTATATTTTAATGACTGAAAAATCTGAAGAATATTTAGCTGATATTAAAAGCAAATTTGTTAATGGTTATGATCAATATCTCAATTCTAATGATATTTCTGATTTTATCCATAATATTGTCATACCAAACTTTGATATTATTGCGTGTGATTTAGAAGAATTAATAGATAGTATAAATCAAACAACTGAAAATAAAAATCAAGTTATTGATTATATTGAATTAATATTTAATTCAAAACTTTATGATAGTATCTTAGAAGTTTTAAAAGAAAATAATGAAAAAGAATCATTTGTTCATTACTTAATTATTTTAATTGAATTTGTTAAGTGGGAAAAATACCAAAAAATTAAATCAAATTTATCAACTTATAATACTGATTCTAACTCGAATACTAACCCCGATTCTAACCCTGATCCAAACCCCGATAATAAACAAGTAATTATTTTTGAAGTTTTAAATAAAGCAACTGATGAACGAGCACAATATTGTATGGATAAAATAAGATCAACATATAAAGATCTTATTACAAATTATTCAAATTATACAAATTGTATTGATGTTTGTGAAAATTTACTTGAATCTAATAATATAAATTTATCTTAATTCAATTGTTTGATCATTAGATTCGTCTCTAATATATTTTTCAATAGTATCTATTCCAGCTACTACTGAACATTTATAAAAAGATTCAACTTTCCATTCTTTAATTTTAATTTTTTTATTAACTGGATCCCAATGTATTGTATCGTGTTTTTCATCACTTGAAACTAATGTAATTGCAAATGCACCGGACAAATTAATACCAATTAAATGGGCATTTCCATCAATAATTTTATAGTATCCAGATCCAGAGTCTCCTTGTAATGATAACCATCCAAATGATCTTTGTGAATAATATTCTTCACCAATGTTATTAGTTTTTATAAATATATCTATTTCGTCATCTTTCATATTTAAATTAAATGTTTTATTTAAAACTTTAATACAAGAAATCATTTGAATATTAGGTGTTTGATCTGGTATTTTAGTTCTGTATTCATAATATTTAACAGATGGTTTTATAATATAATCAATACCATTTAAACTTTTAATATTAAATAATAAGGTAAAATCATTAACACCATTAATTTTATAACAAGATTCTCCATTTTTTATTATTTTATTGTTTTCAATTATATTTTTAGCAGTTTCTTTTGATAAATCTAATAAAATTTCACCCCATGTTAATTTTGTTGTACAACCATTTTTTACCAAAGATGAATCATTATTAAATAATCTTAAAGAATGAGCTTGAACATATTCATAATCCAATGTTATTTTAAATAAATGTTTTAAAATGTCTGGTGAATAAATTAGTGCAAAATCTTTATTTCCATTATTAACACAATAAAAATAGTTCCCATTAATTATTTCCTTGATATTATCTTTTTTAGTAAATGTAATATTGTCAATAACTATTGTTGGATAATTAACACTATGACCAGTTGTTAAAATCATATCATAATTTTTATCATTAATTTTTAATGTTACCGAATTAAAATTAACATCAGTTGGTAAATCTAATATTTCCCCATCCAAGGACATTTTACCAATTATAGTGTTTGGACCAGTAAATCCACCTCCATTAAGTGAATAATTTATTGGTATTTTATACATTTTAATGTTATATATTTAGCTACAAAATTGTTTTTGAATATCTACTTAAATTAACAAATGGAAATGCCAAATGCATTCGTATTTCACGATTTACAATTAAAACTAATTTATTTTTAATTTCTTCAATATTTGGATTGGATGAATCAATTTTAACAAGAGAATTAACCAAATACATTATTTCTTTAAAGTCTTTTATTAATTTAAGATTTTCAGCTAGTAATTTTTGATTATATTTTTTTTCGTTTTCTAAATCTTTTTCTAATCGAATATTTTTTTGAACAAGATCAAAATCTAAACTTAAACCTAATCCAAATATATCTGTTTGAGTATTTACATCTATGTTTAAAACAATATCAGTTTGAATAGATTTATTTGGCTTATTTTCATCATAATTACAATTAATATATTCAAAATCTAAAGCATCGGCGTTTTCAAATTGATCAAATTCAGTTTGAGTTTCAATATTTACACATTTTTTTATTTGACAATTTGATAAATGAAAATAATTTTCTTCTATTATGTTGTTCATATTAATATTTTATTATAACTATTATATCTGTAAATAACTTTATTTTAAAATGAACGCAAACATTATATTATTTACACCCTTTTTTGGTTCTGAATTTTATTATTGGTTTAATTTAAGTTTTTCCATTTTTTAATTATTAATATATAGCTTAATATATAATAATAATGCCAACAGAAATTGAAGCTAAATTTTTAGATATTGATGTGGATAATTATAGAAAATTACTTAAATCAAAAGGATGTACAAAGGTTTTTGATTTAAAGCTATTTAGAAGAGCCGTATTTATTTTATGCGACAGTAGTGTTAAAGGATTTTGTAGAGTAAGAGATGAAGGAGATGTTGTTACATTAACTTCAAAAACTTATCCAACTCCTAAATATGCAGAAGAAACAGAAATTACAATTAATGAATCATTTGAAGATGGAGTTAAATTTTATAAAAGTTTAGGTTTAGAACAAAAAGCTTATCAAGAAACATATCGTGAAAAATGGTTACATCCTTTAGCAAAAGAAATAACTATAGATATTATTCCTGGATTACCTCCATATACAGAAATTGAAACTCAAACTGAATCTGATTTAGATAAAGTAATTGATATTTTAGAATTAGATAAATCTAAAATGAGATTTGGTGCTTTTGATAAAACTTATAATGAATACTATGGAATTGAAAATAGTATTATTAACGACAAAACTCCTTTTCTTACTTTTAAAAATATAATTAATGAGATTAAACCTATAAAGAATTTAGAATTATTAAAAACAATTTATAACAAATATAAAGATTTAATCGGTGGTAAAAAAGTTGGTAAAAAAACAACTAAGAAATCATCTAAAAAATCAAGTAAGAAAACTAATAAAAAATCAACAAAGAAATCAACAAAGAAATCAACAAAGAAA
>JACCEE012121003.1_pt1 | contig 65745 bp, 75 predicted proteins | sample 7449931 | NCBI WGS metagenome assembly JACCEE01 (sample SAMN15323457, study PRJNA562643) | freshwater metagenome | isolation source: river surface water | place: USA:Blue River Watershed | collected 2017-08-19
CTTTCGGCCCCATGATGATGAACGCATTTGGGGTTGGGACAATAAGGAGGAATAAAGTTTTTTTGTCTTTTAAGAGCTTCTTTAGCTCTGCCACTCAGATTCATGGCGTAAAGAGATGCAAAGATAAGCTACTAGCAGCATGACTCTAGGTACATAAATTTATTGGATAAATATAGAGGGGGATACAAAAAATGATCCCTCTCTATATTAAAAAGACTCAAATTTTACCAACACTTTGGGCCGCACAATACCGTAGTGTCAAATTTTTAGACGGTTGTAAACTCTCCCAATGACTTGCAAAACTAAGTCCTTATATTTAGGCATAAGATTTTTGGCATACGGAATGCATAAGTTATGAACCCTTTTTTGCGAGGAACACCATGAGACTCATCTATTGGACTCTCACATTAAGCTTACTTTTGTGCATTAGTTCAATGAAAAGCTATGCCTCAGTTTGGGACGATACGCAAAGCTGGAGCGTACAATATGAGGATGAATACTCTGCTTGGGTCTCAAGCAATAAAGTCTATGAAGGAATGTTTGTCGATAAAACCTCCCCCTACTATGGTATCAAAGTAGACTGTGCAGATACAGCCTACGCCTTTAGGGCCATCTTCGCCTACGAGCATAAACTTCCCTTTGCTATAAAAGACCCCTCAGGTAGCAGGACGAACTCTCTCTTGAGTAATAAATCAAAAGCTTGGGATAAATTTCCTGCAGGTGCACCTCGTTTAATCGCTATGCTAAATGACCTCGGTGAAATGGTCGGAACAGAAAATCTTGCACACTTCGATTCCTATCCTCAAGCAATAGCGGATATCAGCCCAGGTTCCGTCTTTATGTATAAGATCAGTCCAAGCTCTGGGAAATTTATTCGCCATACTTACAACGTTAAAAATATTAATCTCGTCGGGACTTTTGACACAATCTATTCAACTCAAGCCAATAAAGCTCAAGGCCTTCCACTTATACGTAAAAAAGAATTTGAGTTCTCCCATGCCCCTCAAAACCCTTGGGGCTTTAAGCGCATACGTTGGCCAGAACATATTGGCAAAGAAATCAACCAACTTCCACCAGAACTAAAAACTTCAACTTCACAATATGATCAAGCTATAAGCTTAGGTGAGGCTGGCTTTTTTAAATTGGTAAAAAAGACTTTAGCAAAAACGAATGAAACGAAAGCAGAGAAAATGAAGCGTCTTTTCAAAATGAGTTGCAGCGAATCAATAGCAAGAATTGATTATATCAATCAAGCTCTCACTGCTTTAAAAAATACAAATAACGCCTGTATGGATTATGCAAGTTTTGATGCCTATTCTACTCCTTCACGCGACAAAGCTCTCAAAGAACTTTATAATGAATTTAAAGAAGCCTATACCGATCTCAAAGCGGCAAATGAGCAAAATACTCTAAGCCCAGATCTTCTCAGTTATGCAGAAACGATTTTTGACAATAAAAACGAAGGAGAAGCAAATCTACTTAAAGCTTGTCCTATCAATTACAGAACAGGGATAAGCATCTCTATGGCAACACTTTTTAAACGAATTGAAGCCAACCGCCTCTCCAGCCATCCGAATGATATTGTGGAATTGCGTTGGGGAGAAAAAACTGGTCCTAAAACAGCTTGTAAGACTTGGTACTAAAAGTGAATAAAAGAAAAATAATCTTAACAGTTGTCATTTGCACAGGGTTATTCCTCATCGGAGTGGCCCTTTTTACAAAAAATCATAAAACCTCAGCAGTAGAGGACCCCCCCCCAGGCTTCACTGCTTTTGAAACCTCTTCAAAAGATGGACAAGCGAAGCAGGCTCCTCTAGCACAAAACTCTCTCCTCTCTTCGCCAAGTACTTCGTCTGAAGATCCTTGCTTAGAACTCAAAAAAGAAAACTCACCTTACGCTTCAATAGAGAAGTTAAAAACAAAAGAAAAGGTCTATCCACGCTTTGAAAACACTCATCTTAAATTTGAAGGCAAAATTTTTAGGTTACGACGTTTTTTTAAAGAGGGCGAAGAAAATGAGAAAGAAAAGTTTTTAGTTTTAGAAGAAAATGAAAACGAAGAAGCAACTCTAAAAGAAAGTAACGATTATAAACCAGGAACACTTTTTCAGAAATTATCAAACGCAGCAACTGAAGTCATTTACAAAGAAGAAGGAGTGCAAACTCAAAGTGGAGTATTCCTTCATTACATTAATGGCCAACTTCAATCACTTCAAGGAACAATCCAAGACAAAAACTTAGATTGTGTTATGAATCCTTAAGAACCTCATCCAAGATTTCTTGAAAGACTTCTTGTGAATTTTTTAAATTGAGAACATAAAAGTGAGAGGCTTCGCCTTCATTGCTGAGTAGCGCTGCAGTCACAGATTTTTCAGGACAAATCCCCAAACAACTAGAAACAACGGGACGAAGTTTCATACTTAGACCATGAGCTTTCAACTCACTCTTCATCCATTGCTGCAAAACACGGGCGGCATTTTCACCATTAATCGGATTTTTCATTCCGCATTTTTCACATAAAAGAAAAACACGTTGAGCTGGATAGGAATCAAGCTCTTTAAAATTTTTCCCCACAACGACCTCCCCACTTTAATAGGTGTCTTTCGAGGCAAGAAATTTACAAAAATTAGCCTTCGTCAGCTTGCTTGGCACGCATCACCGTCTCAATAACAAAATCTCCATGAGGAGTTTCAAAGACAACAGCAATGCAGGTTCCTACAATCAAATGTTTGATCTTATGAGCCTTACCACTAATAATCGAAGGAATAGCGGGCTGTATTGTATGACCTTTTTGGTTAAGCACCATTTTAGCCTGACCAAAAATTTGATTGCAAAGCTCTCCTACCGCATCCTGAATCTCATCAGAAATGGCCGTATAATTTTCACCTAACATGTTACTCACAACAGCAAGAAAGCACTTCTCATCAAAAGAAATGGCCATACTTCCTAAGTAGCGTTCACTGTTCATCGCAATAAGAGAAGAGATATCCCCGCTAATTTGATTTTCCTTTCTAATGCATACAGATTTCTTTTTGGCTTCTGTGTTCGCTGTTGTTGAAAGAACTTTTAATGTAGCCTCAATAAAAGGATTTATAAAATTAACATCAATGGGAGAACTTCCCTTGGCATTCTCCTCAGTCGTTCCACAAACGGTGTGAACAATTTCGCTAAAAAAAGCTTCATCAATTGGTTTGGGAATAAAAGTATTCTTCTTAAAGTTACTTAAGTTTGATGGCTTAGGCTCTGAGGAAAGAATAAGGCTCCAATCAGGTCGGGGATCGGCGAAAGGACCTATTACTTTTTCAAGAAAAGTTGTCGTTTGTCCTCTTGTAATACTGAGATCACAAATAAATAAATCAAACCTTTGAGCATTTAATTTGTGGCTCACATCTCTTTCTGTCACAGCAGTGATGATCTTGGCGCTGGGCAAAAGTTTAGTCACAAGAGACTGAAGCTTCTGAAGTGAATCAAGATTTATATCTGCAATAAGAATTTGTTTTTTTGTATTCATGAGTAATTTTCCTAGTATAGACAATACCTTGGAAGCTCAAATTAAAGCGATAGGTAAAATTGACCAAAGGAAAAAACATAAACATCTGATATCCTAAAGTTATAACAAGGACGCTGAATGACGCCAATTATTAAGAATGGAATTTACAGGCATTTCAAGGGCAAAAACTATAGGCTTCTTGATATTGTACGTCACTCTGAAACCTTGGAAGAACTTGTTTTATATGAAGCTCTTTATGAAAACGAACTAGGAAAAATTTGGGTTCGCCCTATCAATCTTTTTCTAGGATTTGTTGAAAAAGAGGGTCAACTGATACCCCGTTTTGAATATATAGGCGACAAAAAAGGTCGAGAGACTCTTTGACAATATTAACCATAAAACTAATGCATAATAAACTTATGCAAAAAATTTTACTTTTCATTTTTTTGCTTTTTTCGACTCTTGCTTTTGGCAAAGATGCGGAGCTTACTCTACTGACAGAAAATGCCCCTCCTAACAATTATCTTAACAAAGAAGGCAAACTGACTGGTGGGGCAACAGCAATCATTCAAGAGCTCATTAAAAGAACCAAACATAAGGGTCACATAGAAATCCTCCCCTGGCCTAGGGCTTACAAAAGAATTCAAGAGGAAGAAAATGTTGGTCTTTTTTGCATGGGCAGAACTCCTGAGCGAGAAGATCTTTTTTTATGGCTTGGCCCTCTTTTTAAAATTGAAGTTAACTTGATGGCAAAGAAAACAAAAAAAATTAAACTAAATTCTCTTCAAGAAGCTAAAAACAAGCATAGGATCGGAACCATTTACAATGATGTTCGTGAACAATTCTTACGTAACCATGGATTCACAAATCTAGATCCAGTAAACACAGATCCCCAAAATGCACTTAAGCTCTACCAAGACAGAATTGATCTATGGGTAGTTCCCAAACAAGATGCAGAAATTGTTTTTAGAGATTTAAAAATAGATCCCAACCTTTTCGAATCAGTCTATACTGTACAGGAGTTCGACCTCTATTTAGCTTTTTCTAAAAATACCCATTACCTACTTTTTGAAAAATGGAAAAAAGCTTTTGGGGAAATAAAAAAGGATGGAACCCTTGAGAAAATGAGAAAATCCCATCACCTTTTGGTTCCATCCTCAAAAAACTAATTTAAAGCATCTTTAATCGCCTGAAGATTTTTCCTCATCCCTTCGAGATAGGCATCTTTTGTCATTGGGCCGGTCACAAGTGGATCTAGATGATAAACATTTGCTCCACTCTCTTTGGCAATCGTATGGGCAGCCTTCGCAGAATACTGTGGTTCAGCAAAAATCACTTTGCTTTGGCTTTTTTTGAGCTTTTTGACAATCTCAACGAGCTCCTTTGAGGTTGGCTCAGTTCCTGGTTCTCTTTCAATGACATCTGAAATTTTCAAATCAAACTCTTGCGCAAAGTATGGAAAGGCTTCATGAAAAGTGACAAAGGATCTATTTTTCAAACCGCTCATCTGATTTTTCATTTCATCTCTTAGCTTTCTAATTTGAACAATATATTGTTCAGCATTTTTCTCGATTGCATCTTTTTTTTCTGGAAAAACGTGGACTAATTGCTGAGAGATATTTTTAACTTGAGCGATAGCAAGACTTGGGCTCAACCAAACATGTGGGTTTTCCTCTCTCTCGTTGCTAATGAGTTTGATACCTTTCGAAGCTTCAATGATCAAAAGATTCTTTCTACTTTTAATGACCTTATAAAGAAAAGACTCCATTCCTGCCCCATTGACCACAAAATAATCGGCCTTAGTTAAAACAACCATATCCTGGGGAGTCAATTGATAATCGTGAAGACAACCAGTGGTAGCTTTGGTCAAGTTGATAAGCTTGATCCCAGGAATATCATGGACAATATTAAGAGTTGAAAGATAAACAGGATAAAAAGATGTCACAATAAGCTTGTCTTGAGCCTGAGACTGGGCTTGAGCTTGAGCTTGAGCTTGAGCTTGAGCTTGAAATAGAAAAAAAATAAAAATCAAAATGAAATAACGCCACATAAAAACCTACACCTAACTAAAAGTCTCTATCCATCAAAGTTTTTCTTCCCTCGGCTTTAGCCTTTTGAGAAGCTTCATCCGCTAATTCACGAACGAGGTCAGACAAGCGCTCCATCACATTAGCGGAAGTGTTAAGTCCATGAACTTCTCTTACATAGTCTTTAAATTTTGAGGCGACAATAAGAATCTCGCGTGGAACTTCAGCTTTGGGCAGGTTTGTCTCGGGTGAAGAAGTATTTGAGACAATAAAACGCCTTGGTTCTCTCTCCTCTTCAACCTGCATTGGAGCTTTGGCATCCATGGCTCCTGCTGATTTATGATTCATTACACCAGAATGAACATCCCAACACTCGACAGAACAAAAAGCTGATTTACGACAAGTTGTAACAGAGCAGACATAGTAATCAGCTCCCAACTCAATTGATTTTTTGCAAACGCTACATTTACGCCATTCGGCCATAGAAGCCTCGATAATAAGAAGTTTGTATCGAAGCTATTATAGACTTAGAAACCTGGAACATCCATCCCGAACATTTTGCATAGGGACATAGCAGCTTTACGAAAATTTGCTTGATAATAACGACTTAAGAACTTGCGCAAAATTTCATCGTGGAGTCGGTGGTCAAAATTAGTGGCCATAAGGTTTTCAATAAAATCTTCGGCGACAATCTGTATGGCCGAAAGAAGAGTGATCGTCGTATGCCTTAACTTCTTAGGAAACCCTGCACCATCTGGTCTCTCATGATGCTGCTCTACCATGATGGCCGTTTCCTTTGAAACAATATTCCCTCCCTTCTGCAACATTTTTGAAATAGTCAGAGGATGATTGTAAACCTTTTCAGAAAGCTGATCAGGCGTATCTTTTCCGGCTTCAAGCTCAGCCAATTCTTCAGCACTAAGGATGATATCTGAAAGAATACAGGAGAGAGCAGCCTTTTCCTTTATCGCAGCGGTTTGCCAATCAAAATTTGAAATCATAAGTGTCGTTGTATAAGACACCATCATTTTTTTCATAAGCTGTTCATCGCAATTCTTTTTAAAATCCATGAAGAATTGATAGATGTTAGCGCTCTTACTTACAACATCTAAGCTTTTTTTGCTCAGTTCTTCAGCTACACTCAAAGCCACTTCACTCATTCCAAATTGCACTAAAGATTCACGAACGGCCTGGTAGCTATCACTAAGAAGCTCTATTTGATTTTGAGGTGTCGTTGAGGGATTATAAAACTTATTCGTAAGGCTAGATTTTAGCCCTTCAAGATACTGAGTGTACTGCTCTTTAACCACATAAACGTATTGAACACCTTTCTCCTTATACTTAGGGAGAACCTGTCTATAATCTTCTGCATGGCTGATTTTGATCGTTTTATCATCGGAGAGACGAATATAAATATCAAAACCAACCTCGCGTCCAAAACGCAAGAGCGCATCGATATTGATTTTACAAATCGAGTTCTTATCCATGATTACTCACATACAACAAAAGCTTTAATGACTCTTTATCGGCGAAATACAAAACAATATTTACCGTTTAAGAGAGTATAAATGCAATTTGTGTTACTCCTCAATAGAAACAGCTGTGGTAGAAAATTGCTCAAGTACTATTCTAGCATGACGTGAAAGTTGTTTCCTACCTCGGTGAATAAGATAGATACGATACTTAGGGGCAAACTCTGGATATAGGTATATAAGCTCCCCCTGCCTATGAGAATTGGCAATAAAGTCTGGAATGACCCCCACCCCCAAGCCCTCCCAGGCCATACGACTTATCACCTCCCAACTTTGAATCACCATTGTAATGGAAGCTTCTTTTTTATATTTTTTCTTATAGAATTTTTGAATTTCTCCTAAGCCCGGTTTTTCTTCTGTCACTAAAAAGCCTAAGTCCTTAGCTTGATTTTTATATCTCGCTCCGACGACACAACAAAAGACTCCCTCATAAACAAGTTCACAATGAAGACCTTCTAAATTTCCGTCATCTGAAATCAGACCGAGCTCGACCTGCCCTTTACGAACCTGCTCGGCGACAAGCTTAGACATGGCAATTTTCATAACGGGAGTCAACTTGGGATACTCATCTTTTAATTTTTTAAAAAGCTTAGGAAGAAAATGAAGAGCGAGACTTCTCATGGTTCCTAAGCTGACTTGACCTGAAATCTCTTCTTGCTGTTCAGAAAGTTCTTCACGCAGACTCTGAAAGGCGGAAAGAATTTCTTTCACTCGGGCCAAAACAAGCTCTCCCTCGATCGTTAACTTAAAGCGATTCTTGCTGTGAACGAGTAGTTCCACTCCTAAAGAAACTTCAATTTTTTTAATTCCCTGACTAACGGCAGGCTGACTCACTGAATTTTTTTTGGCAGCAGCTCCAACACTTCCTAGCGTCGCTGCATCCACAAAGTACTGTAAATGATATAGATTGGGTTGAAGCATAATAATTTCCTCTTATTTTATAATTAACTTTAATCCATTTTTATTATTATAACAATTAGGCCAGTATTGCCCCTACAACCACGAGGAGGTTTCATGAACAAACTAATCATTTCAATTGCGCTCTTAATGGCAAGCGTCCATAGCTTTGCTCTCACAGACTCCACGGCCCTACTCTTGTGCACTCAAGATAATAAAAATGATGAATTCAAAGTCATCTATCCCCTCAAACCACAAAATAACAGTTCACCTGTTTTCATTAAACTCAGTACAAAAAATGTCTATATGACCAATGAAGATGGATCACAGTTTATCGACTATTATATTGGTGTGGCAGAAACTGATATAGAGTATGGGCTCAATGATGAACTCATTAAAGACTACAAGGCCATGGGTCAACACGTAGGGAAAATTCTCATGAAAGGTTGCGACCATGATGGAAATGCCCTTGTCTTTACGTACTATTGCAAAACGATACGTAACTAAATATTAAATAAATATTCTCTCCTCCCTATTTATTCCCCTTGAAAGACGAGCTAAAGTTAGTTCTACATCAAGGGGAATTTCATGAATGCCAAAATTGCTGTACGAGATGCTTTCCTTCATGCCATTGAAATTGAAAAACTAGGTTCTGCCCTCTATGCGAAGCTTGAGGAAAAAAGCAATCAAGCAATTTTGAAGAAAATTTTTTCAAAACTCAAGCTTGCAGAAAATTTACACATCCAAAAATTTCAAGAACTCTATCAACTTCTAGAAAATGAAGCCAACATAAAAGGAATCAGCCTATCGGGCGGGGGGGGAGAAACGGAAGCCCTAAAAGATAAAGTTTTTAACAGGGTTCAAAATCTTCAACAAATTCTGGCCGCAAAATCTCCCTACGAGCTTCTCAATCAGTTGGTCAACTTAGAATTAGATGTGATCAACTACTACACCCACCTTCAACACTTCATTCTCCCCAAAGAACAAGAATTTCTGACAAAAATTATTAATGAGGAAAAAGATCACGTGAAAGAACTGATTGAAGAAAGAAATCGTTTCAAAAAATCAGATTTTTAAATGAAAAACAAATACCTAACTTTTCTTTTATTCGCTTTTCTCGGCATGATTTTTGTTATCATGAGTAACACACTCATCCAAAATGATCCTATTTTAACTTACGATGACAAACTACTCCTCACTCCCCTAATTGAACATTCCTCTGTTTCAAGCTACGTCGAAGCTTGGCAAAAAGGAAAAATAGTAGACCGTCAACCCATAAGAGACCTAAGTTACCTCGCAGACATTGCTTTAAAGAAAGTTGCTCCTTTTTGGTCTTTTCACTTAAGCAATCTTCTCATTGGCCTCTTGGCCTTATATTTCTTCTTTCGCTTGGCACAGTTTTATATCGAAGATAAGTTTTTACTTGTTAGCACAACTCTCATCTTAGCTTTTCATCCCTCTCTTTGGCTCACCCTTTCTTGGATCTCAGGGAGAAAGCATCTTCTGAGTTTCTGTTTTATCCTCCTGGCCACTCTTTCACTTCACTATTTCAAGTCTGAGAGAAAACTAAAAATTCTTTTCGTAAGTATCTTATCTTTTTTTATGGCCCTTCTTTCCCACCCTATTGCCATTCTCTGGCCATTTTGGGGTGCGTATTTTCTTAAAAATGAAAAAGCTAACATAAAAACGAGTTTCATCCTTCCTGCCTTTAGCTTAAGCGCCTTAAATGCTTGGACCAATCTTTATTACTACCAAGGGCTATATTTAAAACAGGGGGCAGCTCCTAAAATCGTTTCAACCTTTTCATTTTCTGAAAGCCTACTCGCCCTAGGACGCTATTTTTACAATGCTTTTCTCCCCTTTCAAGTAAGTCCTCATTATTATCCAGGGAGTGTTCAAAATTTAATTGGATTAGCACTCCTAACACTTTTCATTTATCTCCTTTTTAAATTTCTCCCGAGACAAAAAACCGTTTTATGGTTGAGCTTTATCATTTTTCCTCTTCTTCCTGTGATTGGGATGCAACAAAATGTTTTCGTACACGATAGCTATCTCCTCCTAACTCTTGTCGGAGTGAGCATTCTTAGTGCTCTTTTGATCAGAGAACTCCCTTTTGAAAAAAAACGCATTCTCCCTATCCTTAATATTTTAGCCCTTCTTTTTCTTATCCAAAGTTACAGTGTGGCCCAGAGTTTTGAATCAGAAAATAAACTGTGGGAGAGGGCTTGGGAAATAGAAGAAACACCTTTCGTCCTAGCTCAAAAAGCCAATAGGGAACTGGAAAATAAAGAGTTTGTCAGCGCCTTGCAAGATGTTGAAAGACTTAAAAACTGGAATCCTGATCATCCCTTACTATCTCTACTCTACCCCAAGGCAGTGTTCTTCTCGCCCCAACTGACTCAAGAAGAAAAAGAAAAACGCTTACGAGAAAACTATTCAGGCCAGGCTTGGCAAGCCTATTTCCTTTCAGCTTTATATGCTCAAAAAAACGACTACCATTCAGCCTATGAGATTTTAAAGGAACAAGTTTCTAAATGTGTTGATTTTGAAAACGAAGCTGAGGTTGTAGCAGCTGAATTAAAATACTTTTGTCTAAAAAGTAAGGGCCTCAAATGTGACGAGCTTGTTCAGGATTTTAGTTCAGCTTGCCAATTCAGGGCCCTAACTTGGCACGATGCGATCGTGCAAAAACGTTTAAGCGAGCTACTTCGCTAATTTTTGATGGCTGCCATCGCAAAATGGTGGCTTGGCGCTTTGTTTACATCCACAAAGGTAGATATCCCCATCTTTCTCTGCAACGAAGGATTTTGGTGTCACTCCAGTTCCTTGGTGTGCTCCACTGCAGAAGGGTTCCTTTGTCGATTTTCCACAAGCGCACCAATAATAGGTTTTGCCTTTTTCCACTTTGACTTTGTAAGGTGCATTTTGTGCCATACTTCCTCCTTGAAGCTTTACTCTATTTTCGAACAAAAATAGAAGAAGGGTTAGTAAAGATTTTTTCGTTTAATTTTGACTAAGTCGGTTATGCGAATTTTCTCAAGTATTGTGAATTCAAACTCTGAAGTGAGAAAACTCTTGGCCTCAAGAAGACGATTTTTTCCGTAAGCTTCACCTTTATTTATAAGAACAAAGGCTTCTCCCCCTGGAACTAAAAGTTGAGTTAGATTTTCAATCAATTCACGAAAGCTAGCATCCAAGTAAAATCGACAACGATTTTTAAAATCAGAGGGAGAAAGAACTCCCTCTCCTGCGAAAAAATAAGGAGGGTTACAGACAATCACATCGTACTGATCTTTTACCTGCTTTCCAAAGTTTTGATAGTTTTCATTGATAAATCGAAAATCAGGACGAGGGTCAAAAAGGTTTAGATTCTTCTCAAAGAACTCAAGATAAACCTTTTGCACTTCAACAAAATCCATTTTTTTTATTTCGCGCAAATAATAATAAATCTCAAGCCCAATCACCCCACAGCCCGAGCAGAGATCTAAAAAACGAAGAGAAGATAGATGAGGATGAGTTCGGTATTGATCAGCAACACGCTTGGCCAGTTCTACTGAATCAAGGCTAAACTGATATTCTAAAGGTTGGTGATAGCTAAGAGTAAAGACTTTTTTCATATAGAAGAATCACCGACGGAACTCGAGATGCCTATCCAGACGAACAAGCTTATGGACAAGTTCATCTGAAGGATGCTGATAAACTTCTTGTGGAGTACCCATCTGAAGAATTTTACCATCGTGCAAAACAATCATCTTATCGGCCATGGCACAAGCTTCATAAATGTCATGGGTCACAAAAATGACCGGAATTTGAAGTTCACGAAAAACATCACTTAAACACTGTCCGATAGAAACTCGAGTTGGAGTATCTAAAGCAGAAAAAGGCTCATCCAAGAGAAGGGCCTGGGGTTCACCAATCAGGGCCCTGGCTAAAGCCACGCGCTGAGCTTGGCCTCCTGAAATCTCATAAGGCATTTTTAAAGCAAGATCTAGTAAATTGAATTTTTTTAAAAACTCATAGCATTTTTCTAAGCGCTTAGCTGAATCAAGCCCCCTTCCCCCAAAGAGAATATTCTCCTCAACAGTCATATGTGGAAAGAGAGAGTGGTTTTGAAAAATATAGCCCAATCTTCTCTTTTGAGGAGAAAGTTGTTTTTTTACACCTTCGAAAAATACTTTTTCTCCAAGAGCAATCTTACCTTCATCAGGAGTAAAAAGCCCTGCAATAGAATTAAGGGTCATACTCTTTCCTGATCCCGAGGGCCCAAAAAGAACAGCGACTTCATTTTGAACTTCAAAAGAAAGATTGAGCGAAAAATCTTTTAGTGTTTTTTTTATTTCAACCTTAAGACTCACGACCAATCCTTTTGGGCCAATTTAGTCGCCAACATAAGGATAAGAATTGATCCAATGGTTAGGATCAAAACGAGTAAGTGAGCCTTCCCCCATTCTCCAGAGGAAGCGAGGGAATAAATTTCAAGTGGCATCGTATTTGTTCTTCCAGGGATATTTCCAGCAAACATTAAAGTGGCGCCGAATTCTCCCATGGCACGGGCGAAAGAAAGAATAGCTCCAGCGATGAGCCCTTTTTTAGAAAGAGGGAAAATCACCTTCATGGCCGTTTGCCAGCGTCCATAACCCAGCATATAGGAAGTATTAATCATTGAGCGATCGACTGACTCAATGGCCGCTTGTGCAGTTCGCACCATTAATGGCAGAGCAACAACAAATGAAGCAATCACTGCTGCTCCCCAAGTAAAAGTCAGATTCCAATCAAAGAACTTTCCAATCATCCCCTGACGCCCAAAGAGAAGAATGAGGTAATAGCCGGTGACAGTGGGAGGAAGAATGAGTGGAAGAGTAATAAGCACTTCCAAAAAAGTTTTTCCTCTAAACTTTTTTGTGGCCAACAAATAGGCCAATGCAGTTCCGATAATCACAACAAAGAAAGTTGCTACGAAAGCGACCTGCACTGAAAGCTTTATTGGAAAAAAATCAAAACCGCTCAAAACCACACCTTGAAAGACTTAAAACGAAAATCTCTTTTTCAAACACAAAAAGCAAGACCCTCCGCAGAGAGTCTTGCTGAAAAAAATAGGAAAATCGATTAAGCTGCTTTTTTCTTTTTGCCCTTGTGCTCTTCTTCTGCCTTGGCCGTTACGGCTTTTTTAGTCACAGTTGCTTGATGTTCAGCATTCATTTCAGCAGAGTTAAAAGCTTTCCAAAAGTTTGCTGTAGCATGACCTTCATCTGGTCCAATACCTTGAAGGGTTGGATACTCTTCACAATACGCAATGGTGTGAGTTCCCTTAGCATTCTTTTTAAACTTCAAAATCACTTTCTCCATATCCATTATAAGCCTCCTTAGAAGGGTACGATTTCGCTTTGGTAATAAACGTATCGGCATCATTCCTGAGCGCTTAAGTCAATTATTCTTTTTTTTATAAATTGAACCTTTTTTTGAGCCTTTAGCCAACTTGTTTAGGGGGTGGAAAATTATCCCCTCTAGGACTCATAAGGGAGAGGCAGTATTTTCCAAGCATCTTTGTTTCTTATTACGAGAGACAATCATAATGAGCAAAACTCAAGGAGTCCCAAAGAGTGCACGGCCAGATTACGTTTATTCTTATTACTTTTGCTGCAGCCTTCCTGGGCTTCTTCTTACTCACGCAAAGCCATAGAAAGATCTTAAGCTTTTTTTATGTGCCAGCAGGAAAGTCAGCAAGCAATGCTCGCTTACTTGCTGGATTGCCCCTTTCTCTCAGTGTAATTATTTCTTTAAGCTATGTGGCTTTTCAAGGGCCTTATACCTTTCTCATTCTCTCTTGGGTTTTATGTTCTCTTTCAATTGTCGCTTATGGTTTTTGGGACGATAAATTTGAAATAAAAGCCAAAACAAAATTACAGGCGCAACTTTTAGCGGCCATCACTTTTGCCTTTTTGGCTTCAACAGGAAGCCTAGGAACAAATCCCCTTCTTTCTTTTGGACTTGTATCATTTTGTGCTTTATCCCTTATGAATGGAACCAATCTTCTTGATGGACTCGATACGATGACCATCAAGTTAAGTTCGGTTGTCTTTATCACCTTCAGCATCATCGGCATCATCTTCAATGCCACAGAACTTTTTGTCCCTGCCCTGCTTTTCCTTGCGCCCCTTTGGGCCTTCTACTTTTTTAATAAAGAACCTTCACGCCTACATTTAGGTGAAATTGGTGGAAGCTTCTTAGGCTTTGGCTCTCTTCTTCTCGGCACCATTTGTTTTGCTGAGCTTCGCGGAAAGCTCGGGGAAATCAAGGCTCTTTTCTTGGCAATCCTCCCTTTCGTTTGGCCAGTCACCGAGCTTGCCTCTTCCTTTATCCGTCGTCTCTATATAGGAAAATCTCCTTTCCAAGGTGACCGCCTCCACATTCATCATATTTTAAGAACTGATTTTTCTTTGAGCTCTAATCAAGTCACAAACATCTTGGGAATCAGCTGTCTCATTATCAGCCTCTTAGGTCTCATGACTTCAGTCGTCTCTCATCCTATTATTGGATTCTTAGTGATGGCGATTTCACAAGGCTCACTCTACATTATGGTGTGCAAGCATCGCTGGCTGGTACGCAAAAAAGAAGCTCCTTATTGGAATGTGCTCACTTCGTCCCTTAAAAGAAAAGAGCCTTGCTACATTGCTGTGACCTATGTGGATCATTTACAAATTGCGCCTAAGAAAAAGAAAGGCAATCATCTCATCCAGGCGTAACGAAAAATTTTAAAGCTGATCAAGAGACGCTTGAGACGAAACCACTTGGGCTCAATCACAAAACGATAGACACCTTCCAAACCTAACTTTTGAATGAATCGTGGCGCACGCTTGAGCTTGCCTGCCACCATCTCGAAAGTCCCCCCTGAACCAACGGCTAAACGAACACCACAGGCTTCCAGTTCTTTTTGAAGATCAGCAATCCAACGCTCTTGCTTACCAGCGCCAAAACCGACAAAAAGATAGTAAGGTTTAAAATCATGCAGTTTCTTTAGGATAAGTTCGTTGAGCTCAGCCCTAAAAGGATAGGGAGCATAAGGGGGAGAATAAGCCTCTATCTCTATTTGAAAAAGTTCTGAAAGTTTACGCTTAGCCTCGGCATTACTGGCTTCAAGTCCTCCGAGAAGAAACACCCGACGTTTCATTTTTTTAGCATAGGCGCAAACATCATAGATAAAATCGGAGCCCGAGATTTTTTCAAAATCAATTTTGGGATTTTGTATTTTTGCTAATCGATAGGGAATCTCTCCATCTAAAGTGGCATGAGCTTTTTTTATAATCTCCCCAAAGGCTTTATCTTCATTGGCCTTGATGATGATTTCAGCATTTAAAGTAGCGACAAGCTTAAAGTCCTCACCCTCTTCTAAGAGTTCCTTACGACTTAAACCACGGAAATCGACATTAGCAAAATGTAACTGTCTCAGAGTATTTTCTCCAATTCATCAAAAACTTTTTTCCAAGTGTAATGACTTCGAACTAAGTTTCTTCCATCTTTGGACATTTTGTTCCAGGTGTCTTCATCTTTCAAGAGTAAATCGATGCTCTCTATCATGCTTTCGCTCTCGTCGCTGACGAAGAGATGTTGACTGGGAGTCACCTCCATCCCTTCTACTCCAATAGAGGTTGTGACTACCGGAAGGCCTCGATAAAGAGCGTTAATGACTTTCACCTTAATCCCACTTCCAAAACGAAGGGGAGCAATAAAAACTCTCGTTTGAAGATGCAACTTTTCTAAATCATCAATAAAACCTAAAAGCTTGATCTGTCCATCACTTCTAGCCGCTTCGAGTAATGGGGCATCGGCTCCCTTGCCCGCAATCCAAAGTTCCAAATCCTGATGTTTCATTTTAAGTTTGGGCCATACCTCTGCGATAAACCACTTCAGGCCATCACGATTAGGTTCCCAAGAGAGAGTTCCCACATTAAGTAAGACTTTTTTAGTCTTTGAAAATTCAAGATTAGGTTTGTCCAACAACTCCTCATTGCCTAAATGCCAAGTCAAAACAAACTTGGAAGTTGGTAGCCCCAACTTCATCAGTTCTTCTTTATCATTAGGGCTCGCCATAATATGATCGGCCCTAATTCCTATTTCTTTTTCATAGCGGCGAATACGCATACTTTCAAAAGTAAGTAAGAGTTTCTTTATAGGGTTGCGACTCTGTTCAGCGTAACGTAACCACAAAACATATTCAGCATTATGTTCGTGAAGAACAACCTTGCCCCTAAACTCCTCAGGGACATATTGAAACATAATATAATGATCAACAAAGATAAGTTCCGCTTCTTTTAAATGTGGCCCGATCTTTTTTTGAAACTGTTCACTTTTATTTCTAAGAACAGTCAGAGGAATACCTTGAAGAAGAGACCAAAAGAAGTTCAAAGGAGTCCGTGGAATATCAATAGGCAAGGAAATCAAATTTTTGAGAGAAAACTCTTTTTGAAATTGGGAAACATGCAAGGCATCGTCTCCCTTTAAAAACGTTCCGACGACGAGTTCATGATTTTTAGAAAGATATTTGACGAGCTGAAAACTCTTAATCACTCCCCCGCTCTGAGGGGGATAGGGAAGCTGGGGAGTTAGGAAAACGATTCTCATGTGAGCTCTCCCTTTTTAAGAAAACGTCTTTCATAGACAAGAAGAAGAACAAAGACGAAAGCATAAAGATAAATGTTTTTATCCATAAAAAAGACGTTTCCGCCTTTATAATTTAAAACAGCATAGGTCACGACAAACAAAATCGCCATGCGGCTTTTTCCCCAGAGATTTTTTAGGAGAAAGAGAAGGAAGAGAAAATAAGCAACCATTCCATAGATGCCATAACGATAAATTTCTTGGCCATAAAAACTGTCGGTATAAAGATAACGATTGCCACTTTCAGTTAAGTTATAGTCATGATGAGGAACAAAGAGAACGCGAGGATTATCTTTGATATATTGAAAGAAGTTACTCATCCATTCGTTCATGGTGGAATAGGAACTAAAACCGGCCTTTCCGGCCTGCCCCAAACTCTCGGGCTCAGCTTGCCAAAAAGCCAATCCTTCCAACGCCCATTCCAAGTTGACCAAATCCCCTCCCAAAAGAAGTTTGGCACCAATCAAGGCCAGAGGAAAACTTAAAAGAAGGAAGAGAATGGCATTACGTAAAGCTTGAGCAAATCCCAATCCGGAAACAAAAAATAAAGTCGCGGCAATAAGAAGGGGGCTAAACATCAAACTGGTACGGGCCACAAAGAACTGGGCTCCATAAACAAAGAGCATCAACACAATGAGGATAATGCGCCAAGAGCGATTGAGTTCATTTTTAAGAAAGAAATAAAAAAGCAGAGGAATTAAAGTTAAAAAGAAAACAGCTTCGGTATAAAAATCTTTGAAAACGGAAGTGTAACGAAAACTCTCAAAACTGGAGGCATCAAGAAAAAAGAAAGCAGGCTTATAAAGGGAAATAATAAGTTCCCTAAAGCCAAAGGGATTGAGGCGCTGAAGAATGACCATCAAAGCCGGAAGAGAAAGTAAGGCCAGGCATTTAAAGATGAAATACTCAAACTGCTTACGATTCATTTCTTTTTCGAGGCGGGCAAATTGAGAATCAAAAAGAAAAATCACCAGAATCAGCTGCACAATATTTCGTATCATGAAAATATCGTGATTATTAATCAGGGTTCCATCCATGAGAGAAGTCAAAAGAACCGTAAAGAAAAAGAGTACAGCATAGAGAACAAAAGGCACGATTAAAGGATTGGCCCTAAGCCTTTTTAAATTCATAAAGAAAACAATGTAGGTATAAAACTCGGGAACAATGATTCTATGACCTGAAACATCCACGACAGGAAAGAAAAAATACAAGGCAAGCCATAGAAGAATTGTCAGTTGAGCGCTCATATTTTTAGTTTAAGCCTCAACAGACGAACAAGATGTCTCCACTCCCCGTAAAAGAAAAGTTTCCAAAAATGCTTTTGGTAGTATTTTACAAAACCAAGTTTGGCCTTTGGGGAGGTACCTATAGTAGGCGCTTCATGCTTATGATAGAGGGTTAGAACCTCAGGAAGCACCTTCACTTCGTAACCAGAAAAAATAATACGAGTCCAAGTATCCCAGTCCTGACAGGAAGGAAAACTCTCATCAAAAAGCCCGGCCTTGAAAATGGCCTCTTTTTTAACCATGACTGTGGGAGAGGGAATGAAGCATTCATGGAGTATGGCCTTACAGGCGTGACCATTAATAGTCCCTTGATAAAAGGGATAACGTTTATTCTTAGCGACTTCAACGACATCTGCCCAAGTATAAACAAGACCTAAAGTAGGAGTCCCGTCTTTAAAGGCCTGAAGCTGTTTTTCAAGTTTCTCGGGAAGCCACTCGTCGTCGTCATCAACAAGAGCAATATAATCATATTTAGCCTTACGTATGCCTAAATTTCGACTATAAGGTGCTCCACGATTTTCTTCATTACTAATAAAGGTCAAAGGAAATTTTGCGGCATACTTTTCGACTACTGGTCGGTAATCATTTTTATTAGGGGAATTATCATCGACAACAATAACCTCAAACTCTTTAAGAGTTTGGTTAGCAATGCTTGCCAGTAATCTTTCTAAAAAGTCAGTGCGCTTAAAGGTAGGGACAACGATACTCACGCTCATGAGTCAAACTCCCAGCTCAAGTCACCACACTTATGGCTCCAAAAGTTTTTAATTTTACCCTTGGCACAAAGACCAGAATCAGCATCTTCTAAGACCTCTGAACTTTTAAAAGTAAAACCAGGGCCCCTTAAGGACTTGCCATCCAGACGTGTGGTTTGTGGAAGAAAAGAACGCATGTGTTTCCATCCTTTAAAAGGGCTAAAAAAGAATTCAGAAACACGTATGGCATTTTCAGTAAAATGAAAGGAACGCTTAAGAAAACCAAGAGGCGATAAGACAAAGAGATTATTTCCCATCCAAAAACTCAAGGCCTTCCAACGAAGACTCTTTTCGTAGCGAGGATGATAAGGAAGGCCTAGGCTTTCTTCATTATAGAGAGACTTTTGAAAGCACTCCCCCCCTAAACAAGGGGTACGCACTTCTTTTTTATAAAAAATGAGAGGAAGACTTTGTTCGTTACTCCAATAACCGCCTGGTTTTGATAAAAGGGCCATATAACGAGTGAGAGAAACCAAGAGAAAATCTTTATCCTGATAAGAGGTGCAAAGCCCTCGACTGGCTTCTTCCCAATCATTGGCGGTAGCCTCTGTTAAAAACTCAGAGGCCACATGGAGATAAAAAGCAAAGAAAGGAAGATAATCGTAGTGATTATTATAGGGATACCAGCCAGCATAATCTGAATCTTCCATAAAATTATTTTTTTGTGGAAGGGGTTGAGCTGACTCAGACATCACTAGGGGAAAAAGCCCAGGGGCTTTTTCAAAACGCAAAAGATATTTATGAATCAATTCGGATTCAGCCAGAAGCTCAACGTTCTTCGTTTCAACAAAGGCAAAGGAAAGAAGGGAAAGTAAACAGCCCTGACCAAAGCTTTGGTGCTGTCCTCGCCCAATATGCAAAGTTTCTCCATTAGGAAAAATGAAATGCCTTATAAACTCCACACCCTTTTTAAAGGCTTTAGCAAAATCTTCGTCACGACAACTTTTAGAAAGTTCAAAAAGAAGACAAGTTGAAAAGGCATGGTATTGAAAAGAACGAACACCACGATCATCAAGAATCAGTCCAGAAGGCCGCTGAAGAACTTTTAGCTTTTTTTTCACTTCTAAAATATCTTCTGGTTTGATTGCTTTCGCTTTTGCCTGAGAAGCCAAACGCAAAAGACTCCAATTCATGCAAGAAGTACCTTTGAACTTGAGAGGGAAAAGCAAATCATCAAAAGCCGTATCGCGACTACGGTTGCGGTAATCTAAAAGGGCGTAATTAACAAACTCCCAATGATACTCGGGATCAGTCTTATCTTTCGCTTTAATTAAATCATAAAGCTTTTGTCTCAGTTCATCAGTCAAAAGCTCATAACGAGAAAGCAGAGCAAGGGTAAAGGCTTCGCCATAAAAGGAACGAGTTTTAAAGGCAACCCCAGATTCCAATTCAGTCTTCAGATGTTTGGCGATACGAAGACCTGTGGCATGAATCGCTTCGGCACTCATACGCCCACCTGTCCTAGAATTTTGGCGGGAACACCAGCCAATTTACTTAACTCAGGGAAAGATTTCGTCACAACGGCCCCTGCGGCCACGAGAGAGTATTTCCCTAGTTCCACTCCCCCCATCACCTTACAATTTTGTCCCAGCCAACACCCTTCGCCAATGGTGATAGGCCCGGCAGCCTGATGAGGCTGATCCATAATAGGAGCTTCCTTATTTTTAATTCCATGATTACCACTGGTCAAAAGGACAAAGGGAGCAATCAGGACTTTTTTATGAAGTTCAATTTTATCGTAGGAAAGAAGATGGGAGTGGCAATTAATACGCACGCCCTCATGTAAAACTATGCCATCACCTTTTTCGTGACACTGTAAAAAAACTCCTTCATCGATTTGACAATGAGAAGCTATCGAAATTTTTTCAGGACAAGAAATTCGCACAGACTTTGGAATAGTGAGTCGCCAAAAGTTTTTTCCCCAACGGACATTATCTCCATAGGAGGCAAAGGTCTTTTTATAATAAGACTGATAAAACACATAGAAACTCAATCTATCGAGAATTTTGAGCACAGGATAGATCAGCCCTTCTTGAAGAAATAATCTTTCTAAAAATCTATTTTTCACTTCATCATCCTATAAAGCTTTGCAAAGTCTTCCTTCCAGGAAAGAAGACCTTTAAAAGAAAACTGATAACGTCGAAGTTCAATAACTACAAGTAAACACCAAATAAGGGCGTTACTAAAATTACTAATGGCCACGCCTTTCGCTCCCCAAATCAAAGAGGAGAAATAATAACTTAAGCTTGAAACAAAAAAGATCGGAACATTCACCCGCCAAAATAAAGAACGTACGTCGCCACAGATATTAATAAAAGCAACAAGGGGTGAAACAACAGTCTTAGCGAGTAAAAGGCCGGCCACAATAAAACAGAGATAAAAATAAATGTGTTCTTGTCCCCAAAGACCAGTCATGATCCAAAGATAAACTTTACCAAGAAGGATGAAGGCCAAAAGACTGACGAGGGCGATATAAAAATTAAAGCGAAGAAAACAATGAGTCACTCTTTCTCTATCGTGCTTTTCTTTAAAGTGAGAAAGGGCGACAGAGTTTTGAAAACCTAAGATAGAGGGAAGAATGTTGGCCACGTTAGCGCTGGTCAGGGCGATGGTATAATCCCCCACGGCAGCAAGGCTCACAAAGAAGGAAAGAAAAAAAGCATCGGCTTTGTACATGAAGTTTGTAACCACTCCAACCAAATGAACCCACAGAGAATATCCCCAAAAAGTTTCTTTAATAAGGGCCCAATCAAAATGGGTCCTCCAAGAAAGATTCATAGGACTCTTTCCCAAATAACGTTTACTTAAGCGAAAACAAATCGCCAAAGTCACAAGACTTACTAGAAAATCTTTAAGAAAAACAAACTTAAGACTGGGAAAGAAAACCAGGCCTATAAGCAGACTTAGCCCCAAACTTAAGCGAACCAGATTTAACTTGGTCACAAGTTTCTGTTCAAATCGAGCCGAGGCTAAAACAATGAGCGGGCCGATAAGTGCATCGGTCATTAATACCAAAGTAGCAGAGAGTATCCCAAAGAGAAACTGAGGGTTGTGGTAAAACTCGGGAAGAAAATAACAAAGGACAAGAGCAAAAACTAAAAGAAGAAGACACTTGGCAATATTAAAAACACTGAAACTGTAGATCACCTTGGGAAGCTTATCCCCATAATCCTTATGATCACGGAGAATAATATTTTCTAAAGCCAAATTAAAAAACTGAGCAAAGGTAAAATAACCGGCAACGATTCCAATAATGCCATACTCCTCACGGGGAAGATAACGGATGAGGAGTATACTCGTTAAAAACGAGGCCAGAATAAGTCCCATTTTTTCAACGAGAGAATAGGCTATATTTGAAACAATTTTTTCCTTCATAAATACTAGTCTTATTTTAAGCGAGGACTAGTTTTTGCTCCAGCTCATTTGCACCTTGAAAGAGAGTTTTTCTCCCTTAGGAAAGGTACACATGGGGAAAGCGTTCGGGTTAAGCCAACGCAGGAATTTTCCAGCGTAAGGCGAGCGCTCCCCTCTATACCAAAGGGCACTTCGGAATGAGTCAAAAGAGAGAATTAGCCGACTGAAAAACTGTGGTAATGGGCTTGTTTTAAAGAAACTATTGCAAAGTTTAATTGTTTCTCTGTCCCAACGATGGGGAAGCATTCGGACATGAATAATCCATTCATCTCCTCTATCACGAACATAGAGATGCTGGGTCATACTCTGAGGAACTTGAGCCTCAAGAACTTCAATTTTAATTTTACCAAGAACGCCAGAAAGTTCTGCCTCAGAAGTGACATATTGATGGTAGATATTTGTATTTTTATGTTCAAAGCTATGTCCAGAAATTTGAGCTAGAGAGAAATGCTCTTTACGGAAACGAAAGCGCATCACAAAATCCATGAGCCTCGTTTCTTTTAAGGTCTCAAGACTCACTTGGCGCAAGACATGTTCATCATTTAACTCTTCATCAATCGTTAAATGAAACTCCCCTTGGCGCATCTCCACATCCATCTCGCAATGATGCTGCTTGTCTGTTGCTTCGATCTTTTCATTTTTTCTTTGATAACGATAACCCACAGGACGCTCAAGTGAGAAAAAAGCCCACTCATCAGCAGTCTCTACTCCCCAAGGATTGATGAGGCTTTCCCCTGTATCAAGATTCAACTCACGGATCAATCCATCATCAAGTTTCCACTTAAGCATGGTTGATCTCCTGAAGAATACTTTTCAATCGGCTCTTAAAGCCTTTAAGAGAGTAGTGCTCTTCGACAAAGCGTCGGGCCTTCAATGAGTAAGAATCATAATCTTTTTCAATAAGACAAATGCGTTCTAGAAAATTTTCTACAGTATTTTGAGTTTTTAAATCTAAAACAAACTCAGGGATGATTTTCTGCAATTCTTGACCGGCACCCACATTAAACATAATAACTGGAAGTCCACAAGCCATTGCCTCCAGCGGGGCCAAGCCCAGTGATTCAAAACGACTTGGAAAAAGAAAAAAACGAAAACGATTATAGTAGCGAGGCATTTCAAGACTGGGGACATCAGTTAAAAACTTTAGATGGGGACTGCAGGCCGTCTTACTGATGCAAGTAATATCCTGACCTTTTAAGGCAAGGGCTTCTAACAGGTCAAAACCCTTATTAAAAAAAGCCCCACTTCCTACAAAGAGATAGGTTCCCTGCTTTGCTTCAGAAATTGGGCGAAAACGCTCAAGATCAATAGGAGGAGAAAGGACTTGGAAGACTTCTATCCCTTGCTTTTTTAGAACTGAATTCAAATACAAAGACACAGATAAAACTTTTTTTGAACGAGCAGCTAAAACTTGCAAAAAACTCAAATAGCTTAAAGTCCAAAAAGACTTTTGCAAACGAGAGCGCTTCCCTCTTAGTCCGAGATAGGAACCATGAAAATAATTTAAAAGTTTAGGATGACTCATTCCTAAAGCATGTTCCCCATTAGCGATGATCAAATCGTAGGAAGTCTTCGCCGCCCTTTCCATTTTAGTCCAGCGCCGCCAAGTGACTCCAGCTGGGGATAAAACTTTTATTAAAACTTTCTCTACAAAAGTATGTGGGGCATCAGCGGTCAGATAATCCACCTCATAGTTCCATTCTTTCAAAATGTTTTCGAGAGTGCGATTGACTTGCTCGACTCCCCCTGGAAAAGATCGATAAGTCGTAACAATGAGGGCCTTCATGTCTTAGGCCTCAATTTATGAAAAAGATACTGAGGCAAAATGACGAAGGGACGAAGAAAGAACATATAAAATTCTAAAGAAGCATAAACCATCATAGCTCCCCCAAGAGGAAGGCTCAAACGACAATGCTTTTTTAAAACAGAGTAATGCTTACGCAAAAAATAAAAGGTATAGGATAGATTCCAGTAAAAACGTGAAAATCTTCCCACTCTTTGACCACCGCTTTTGACTTCACTCAAATGCATATGCACACAATGAGTATCATTGGTCATAACGATCTTCACTCCGCGGGCCAGAAGTCCAACTTGGGGATCAGTTTCTTCACGAAAACCATTGCCCTTTGAATAGTGGGGGTCAATCTTAATACTTTGCAGAAGCTCTTTAGAGCAAAGATAAACAGCATGGGTAAAAGGGAGAACAAGATCTCCTTGAAAACGAGAAGAGATATTTAAGCGAAAAAGATAAGGATCAAAGGGAGCTCTATCGTTATCGCCTATACCAAAACGAGAAATGGCCTTATCAATGCTCTCATCGGCGAAACGATAACAGAGTCTTCCAGAAACAATCTGCGCCTCACCGGAGCGAATTTTTCGCAAACAGACTTCGGTATAATTGTTTTCTAAGAAGAGATCGTCATCGGCGAAAAGAATATATTCGCCATAAGCAATCTGTATCCCACGCTGACGACAATAAGCCGCTCCTCTTTTTTCGTCATTGCGAAGAAGACGAAGAGGAATTTGAGGATATTTTTGCGTAAAGGGTCTCAAGACCGTTGGAAGGTCTTCAGTTGAGGCATCATCGACAATAATAATCTCAGTCAAATACTTCTGAGCAAAAAAAGAATCTAGGACTTTTACGAGAGTATGGCTGCGATTATGAGTCGGGATGATAAGACTGATCATGCCTTATTTCTTACGCACTTCGCGTGTCAGGAAGATGGTAGAAACAATGGTCAAAGCTAAACCGACAAGACTCGTGTAATAAGCGCGGTTTTCATAGAAATAAGACTTATCTACGTAAATGGTATCGCCTGGCTCAAGTTTCATTGCATAGGCTTCAGTAGTCCCACCTTCAGATAAATCAAATTTAAATTCTTTAAGTTCATCGCCTTCTTTTCGAGTGAGCTTGATATTCTCAAGCTTTCCAGATGATTTTGGTCCACCGGCCAGGGAAAGACCTTTCACCAAATCTGTTTCCACAGGAACATAGTGCAAACCACTTTTACTAATTTCTCCCCAGAAATTCACGGGGATTAAAACTTTTCCTTTGGAAGCAGGAGAATAAAAAATGGCACCACTTTCTTTTTTAATTCCCTCGACCTCTGAAGGAAGAGCAAGATCTTTCAAATCGATCTTTTCTGTATTGATGGTTGATTGCGATGCCTTATCTTTGAAATCCTTGGCAAGCAAAAGCTCTGGACTTAAAAGACTAAAGACACAGACTAAGAGTAAAGTTTTCCTAAAGGATATGTATTTCATATGTCTATGTTATCATCTTGAAAACCAGAGGCAAGCCTTTTCCCTATGAATACTATCGCTCAAAGTTATCTCGACCTACAAATTTATATCAACGCAACGAGGCTATGGGGCTGGGTCCCCTTGGATATTGTGGCGCATTTTTTCGGCGGAGCAGTGATCACTATCCTTCTGATAAAATGTCGCTTAAATTTCAAGCAAGTTTTTGTGAGTATTTTTATTTTGGCGCTTTCAAAAGAACTCATTGATTTTTTCCTCGCTGGGAAAACTCAAATTGTTGAATCGCTGAAGGATATCATAGTGACTTGTGCCTACCCCACAATGCTTTTGGGAGTCAGACGTCTTCAAAAAAAACTATCAAAAAGATCTAGTCGTCAAACTTAGGCGTTTCTCCAATGATAGGAACATCGCCTACAAACTTTCGAAGATCATCTTCGTCGTAGATACGATCATCAATAAGATAGCGAGTGACTAAATAGCCCATAACAATCAAAGACCAAAGCATCATGGTATAAGCAAATAATAAAACTTTCCCGAGACGCTTGGAATTGTCAGGAGGAGTAGCAAAGGTGTCGAAACGCAAATCTGTCGTGACTGTTTCTTCCATCAATTTCACATGAAGAAGCTTGGCTTCGAGGGCCTTCACAAATTCTATCGTTGGACGAAGTTTTTCCATTTCCTCTTGAAGTTTTAATTGTCCTTCCGTAAGTTCTTTTTTCTGAGAAATCATCTCATCTAAAACCCCAGTGGCTTTTTCTAAATGCTTTTTATACACTTTATAATCAAATTCACTCACATCCATGCTCTGTTCAGTACTTTTCATGAAGCGATCAGTGCTAACCAGTGAATGCCTATCTCTTTTGATACTTTGCAACTGACGCTGGACATCTTTAAGCTCTTGGCGGAGCTTAGCGATAATTCCATCATCTTTGGCAGTGGTGCCACCTTCGGCGACTTCAAGAGCATGAATGTCGTTAGTCAAAGATTCTATTTTAGCTTCAAGGCTCTGACGTTTTTTATCACTACTTAAATCAGAGTAATCGATATCTTTCTTAAGGGCGTCACGCGTGCCTTTAACTTTAGCTTCCATGCGCGAAAGATGATTCTGATGTTCAATGACAATTTTATTTTGAGAGCTGATCTGACTCTCGAGCTGCAAAAGCTGATTATCTAAGAGAGCTTTGTTTTCAAGTTTTTTATCATAATTTAAATCGAGAAGACTTTTTTTGTTTTGCTCAAGCATCTCGCTCGCGACTTTCCTTTGCCCTTCGAGTGCTCCTTTCAAGAAAGCTACACGAGTATCATGAAGGGCCTGCTTAATTTCTTCGAGGAGTATCATAGCGGTGCGTTTGTCAGCAGCTTGAACTTGCAGTACATAATTTGTGTTAGTACGCTCATTATCGATCATGGCATAAAACTGAGGAACTATCTTTGCTACAGTATCAACAACACAACTTCGATTCCCACGACATCCCCTATAGATACTGGCGCCACTTTTCTTATTTACATCAATGAGATTTTTGCCAAAATTAAGAGAATAGAAAAAAGGATTTCTAAAAAGCCGCTCGGCAATGGTCTGAGTAAAATCTCGGGAATGTCTTAAACCAACAATATCAGCACTGTTATTTCCCCCTGGGGCTTTCGCTCCAAGCAAACTTCCCATGGCCATCATCGTGGGATCTGACTTCGCGTTCATATCAGAAAATTTCACTGTCGTTGTATAAAGTTCAGATTGAGAAAGATAAAAGATAGCTGAGATAGAAAAGATCACAAAAGTGATGAGTGCAGAACTTTTCCAATAACGAAGAAGCAATTTCCATACAAATGGAAAATTGATAATGGTCGTGCTGTCTAAAAGATAACTCAGCTTTTTCACTCTAAAAAATACTCCGTCGCACTAGTTTACCACTACTTAGAATAATTCCCAGCTAGTAAGTTTATGCTTATCTCTATGTCATGCTATTTCTATAGTGAAGTGCTCAATTAATTGGAAAAGAAGGAAAGATTTTTAAGACGTCCCCAGAAACCACGACCGATGGCACCAATCTTCTGCCCATTTTCTTTATTGGGGCGAAGACAACCAAAATTCAAACCATAATCTTGAAAATAAGAAGCGATCTGTTCGATCTCTTCTCCCTCTTTCCCCCCCTTTGCAGACAGAATGCAGAGAGATTCCATCCTTCTTAGAAAAGGTTCAAAAGCCTTGGCATTTCTTTCGATCAAACTGAACTCAGGAACATCCCACAAAATGATGGCATAGGGACTGAGATATTCAATAAGGGCCTGTTCATTAAAAGACTCTTTAGAGCTGTTTTTAAGAAGAACGCCCCAATCGATAAAATCAAAATGATGATGAAAACTATGAATGGCACCTTCAGAGACGCAATGAGGAATAAACTCTGAAAAAAGCCCCTGCTTTAAGTGGCTCGTCACGATAGCAATCTTTTGGACCTGACTTCTTTTTTTCAAATCGAAGTAACAGGCAAGACCCATAATGGCTTTTTGCTGAGAGGTTTGATAGCCAGTCGAGAGCACTGCAAAAGAGCGTATCCCCTCTTCATGCTGTTCCCATAACTGACTTCCTGTGCGAAAAATATCTTCAAAATTCTCCAAATGATAATGGAGATCAGGAGAAGTCAATTCTCTTATGGCTATAAGACTATTCTGCAGCAAGCATTACACCTTTGACGTTAACGTTGTAGCGGGAATAGTACTCAATCAGATTCTTAAGATCATTGGCCTTAGTACGACTTCTTTCCATGATAATGCTAATGTTACTTAAGCGCTTCATTAGAGGGAAAAAGAGCTCGCGCTGGGAATCCATCACCTTTTGATGAGGAAAATCCCAAAGAACCATTTCACAATTATAGATAAAGGTGTTTAAGAAATTTTCATAGATATCGACACGAGTGTTTTCAAGAATACTTCTCAATTGTCCGTACTCGATCACTTCGATCCCTGCTCCCTCATACACCTTATAGGTAATTCCTTCGATGGCCTTATGACGAAGTTTTAAATCTGGAAGAATTTTAGAAAAATAAGACTGCTTATAATCCATGGTGACAATCGTAGAAAAGACACCGTGGTGATAACTAAAGAAGGAAGCCAAGCCCATAATGGTTGCTTGGGCAACAGCCCCCTCACCAATACTGTTAAAGGCAAAATTTTTATAACCAGACTCGTAATCAATTTGGTACTGAGTCCCCATCTTATAAAGTTCGAGATGATTCTTGGTCTTAAAATAAGAAAGTCCAGGATTGCTTTCTCCGGTCTTTTTCTTTTCTTGACGCTCTATACGTCCCACTGCTGAAGCCTCAGCAATACTGAAAGAATCTTCTTCGATCATTTCGTCAAAATTCTTACCGGCCATCATCTGACGAACAAGCTCTTCACTCTCGTCAATAGCTTGAGTCAGCTTTCCCTCATCTGAAGAACTCTGAGTGCTCTGATCACCTTCGGGAGACACAACTCTCAAACGATCTCGCTTGGGTATATTGAAATTGAGCATCCCGCTTTGGGAGTTCTCGTTATTCATAATGTGTTTTTTTAATGGTTGCACCATAATTTCTTAACTTATAAAATAACACATTCGAGGTGGTTTCTTTCCCGGATAATTTTTGCCCGTTTAAACGAATCAGATAATCTCTCGAGTACAATCCTTCAGAGAAAATAATATGAATTCGAAGACTCAAACAAACAACATTTTAATCTATCCGGGGCATGCAGACCCTACTCAACCCTACATATCTCTCCCCACTTTAAAGGCGTACTTAAAGCAACATTCTGTGCCTTGTGAGGTGCAGGATTGGAATATAGAAGGATTGCATTATTTGTTTGGCCGTGCGAAACAAACAGCTTTAAAACACCAAAAAAAACTCGTTGAGCTGCAAAGCAAAAAAAGAAAAAAGCTCAAGGAAAAGCTGGAACTTTTAAAACTTCTAGAGTCAAAAGGCACTCCAGCTCCCTTATGGAAAAACCTTGTCAGGACTAATACTTTTTACGATTGGGAATGTTACCAAGAGTCACACAAAAGCATCGAAGACTACTTTGAAATGTTGAGTGCTTTACACCACCCTTATGAGCTTGGACTGGAAAAGTGCACCCCCCTTTATAGCCCTTGGGACCCAGAAGCCTTACGGCAGTACATCGGCCCTCTTGAGACCTTTTATAAAAAAAAGATAAAACAGCTTGCAAAAAATAAAATAGGCTTTATAGGGCTTTCACTCACCTTCGTAAGCCAGCTGGCCGAAACCTTCACTATCTGCAAACTCATCAAAGAAGAATGCCCTGAAGCCTTCATCGTCCTAGGAGGCGCGGCCCTCCATCAAATCGCCAGTCACATGAACGAAGAGGAACAGAAATTCTTTTTCCAGTATGCTGACGCCCTTTGCACTTATGAGGGAGAAGAAGCCTTGGTGAAGCTTCACAAAGTTCTTCCAGAGTATAAAAAAACCAGAGACAAAAAAATTTTAAGACAAGTTCCTAATCTCCTTTTACAAATTGATGGGCGAATTGTTCAAACAGAAATCAAAATGTTTGAACTTAAAGTGAGTTCTACGCCAGATTATTCTGACTTAAACCTCAAGCTCTACTTAGCTCCAACGCCCATTCTTCTCTATGCTCCTACCAGAGGCTGCTACTGGAATAAGTGCTCCTTTTGCTACTATGGTTTTTCTCAGGCGAGCACTCACTGTTATAGAGAAAAATCTCCAGGGCAAGCAGCAAAAGAATTGATCGAGCTTTCAAAAAAATATAAAGTTAAAAATTTCTATATCAGTGGCGACGTGCTCTCGCCAAAATTCGCGGTGGATTTAGCGAAAGAACTTAAAAAGAAAAAGGCCAAGATTCATTGGTCAACTGATCTAAGAATTGAACGATACTACACCCCAGAGCGCTGCCGCGAACTCTATGAAGGCGGCTTAAGGGCCGTGGCCTTCGGGATAGAAAGCGGCTCGGATGAAATGCTTAAGCATATCATCAACAAAGGCATGACGAGAGAAACAGCGACAGAGGTGAATAGAAACTTCTATGAGGCAGGGATAGCGACGGCCTGGATGACCTTCCTCCATCACCCCAAAGAAACGGCGGAAGATGCCTTCGCCACCTTAAACTGGATCAGGGAACAACAAGACTACATCTCCCTATTCATTGTGGGAGAATTTGGGCTCACACCTGGTTCAAAAATCTATGGAGAGGCCAAGAACTTCAATATCAAAAAAATCTATTATACCGCAGGGGACTTTTTTAAACTCTATCCTCTCTTCGAAGAAAAAACCAAAGACTCCTCTGCCGAATACAGGGCCGAACTTGCCGAAGAGATTAATGAGCTCGCCACAAACTTCAGTTTGAGCCACTACCCATGGGCAGGCGCTATAAGCACTCACCACAGCCTTCTCTACTTCTTAAAATACGGACAGGATTTCTTTAAAGAGGTCGAACCACACTTTATCCCAAAAAAGAATTTAGTCCCTCAAAAGCTGCGTAAAGAAGTGGAAGAAAAAATGAGTCTTTTCCTCCAAAAAGCCCTACGTCCGCAAAAAAACAAGGCTCCCCTATCCTTTGACCTTTTGCAAAAATTTCTGAATGAAAACTAGCTTGCCACGCATAGGCTTTGCTGCTATTTTTTCCTTGTTGCCGATGTAGCTCAGGGGTAGAGCACCGCTTTCGTAAAGCGTAGGTCGCGGGTTCAATTCCCGCCATCGGCTCCAGTCTTAATCAGCTCACAATCATTTATCTAAAACGATACATTGTTTGATTTTTACTACCGGATTTTTTCAAAATACTCTGATCAGCTCCCCATATCAAATCTCTACTGGCCGTCGGTGCGGATATCTCTTTAAAGTGATCGAGATATTCTTTTCTTGAAAACTCTTTCTCTTTAAAATATCCCCTAGCAATTTCTAAGCGATCTTTTGCTGTAAGTTTAATGGGCTTCACAGAATCTAAAAACTCATTCAGAGTTTCCAAAATCATTTTTAAAATAAACTCTACAAAAGGAGAACTCTCGCCAGTTTTATCTGATTTTTCGAGAGCATCATAATACTCTTGCTGATGTTTTTTTATGCTGGACTCGATGGGAAGATATTCAAAAATGGGATTATAAGACGCAAGAATAATCGTCTGCCATAAACGTCCCATGCGTCCATTACCATCGGAAAATGGATGAATAAATTCGATTTCATAATGAATAATAGAACTCATAATAAAAAAATGAGTTTCTTTGTCCTTCTTAAGATAAACAAAAAGCTTATCCATCAACTCGTGAACCATATGAGGTTTTGGTGCAAGATGAGAAACCTTCGTCCCTTTCAATATTCCCACATTACCAGTTCTAAATTTACCAGCGTCATCAAGAATACCTTTCATCAAAACGGAGTGCGCCTTTAAAAATGACTTTAAAGAGAGAGGATCAAAACTTTTAAGTTCGCTATAAGCTTGAATAGCGTTTTGAACTTCTTTGATTTCTAAGCGAGGTCCAAGAACTCGCTTGTTTTCAAGGATGGCCGTCATCTGTTCTTCTGTTAAAGTATTCCCCTCAATTTGCAGACTTCCACTGATCGTCTTGATGCGATTTTGTTTTCGAAGTTTAGGCTCAGGTGGAGGTGAATGTAGGCCCTCATATCTACCAAGTAAGGCAGAGATATCTGACACTAAATTAAGAATTTTTGAAGTGATTGTGCATGGAGGATTCATATTCTGATAGTATCATGTGATGCTATCAGACACAAACCACAACAATATAGAACCATTACAGATATTAACTGTATTATCTATCACTTAGCATCCTAAAGTTTTAACTTTAAAACAACGATAAGATGTGTAATGATTTAATTACAGTTGTTACACAAGAGGTTTCCATGGCTCAAAAAAACTTAAGTTTTGATGACGTTGCAAAAGCAGCGAAATCGATTGAAAAACAAGGCCAAGAACCAAACACTAAAAATATAAGAGAGTATTTAGGGCGTGGGAGTCTATCCACCATTTCAAAATTTCTTCAAAAATGGAGAAATGAAAAAGAACAAGAAAAGAGAATAGAAGAAATTGACCTAAAAGAAGTTTTGGGGAAAATGAATACAGATCTCATTGTTGATTTCTTCTCAAACGAACATCCTCAAGTAATTGCTCTGGCCTTAAGTCATCTTGAATCAGAACAAGTGGCCAATATCTTGAAAAAATTTCCTCAAAGTAATAGTCAAAATATTCTTGCTCGGATGGAGAACCTCGGACCGGTTCAAAAAAGTATTATTGATAAAATGGCTTCAGTCATAAAGGAAGAAATCGCCAGTATTCTAAACCAATATCATATTCACAAGGGTGGCAAAGACTTTGTTAGCGAAGTAAAAAAACAAATGCAAGGCAAGGTGACATAATGAAAAACAATAATGAAAACTTTTTCATTGATCTAGATAACTCTTTTGACTTTCATAACTTCAGTCAACTCGACACCCCTCTTCCTATACTTGACATACTTAATGAAAGACTTTGCCGACTCTTTAGAGTCACTCTTTCAAACCACCTAAGAATGATTTGTACTCTTACTCATGAAACTTATAATCAAAAATTAAGCGACTGGGTTGAAAACAAAAAAACTCAAAACTGTTTTTTCATATTGCATTTTTCTGGAGCATGCGAACAATGTATTATTAAATTTAACTCCCGCTTCGCCTACGGACTCATTGATTATCTAACAGGTGGGAAAGGTGTTCACGACGAGATTGAAGAGAAAAAAGAGTTTACTGCAATTGAGTTTGCTTTATTGGAAGACATAGAAAAAATGCTTATAAGGGATCTAAATGAAGCATGGGAACCAATAAAACCCAATCCAGCTCGACATTTCCGAACAGAAATAAACTCTGAATACCTTGGGATCGCACCATCAAAAATTAAATGTAGAGTTGTAAAATACAAAGTTTCAGCAACAACAGACTTAGGGGAATTTGAAATACTCTATCCCTACTCTACAATTTTTAATCTTAGGAATAAGCTTTTTAGAGGGTAAAATGAAAAACTTAAAACTTCATAACCTGATTTATATTATGATTGGTTTATGCATCGGAATGATGGGACATTTTTCTTATGTAGGCATCACTAAATCAGGGACAGATTTTTTTACTCAAAAAGAGACACTTGTCATGGCCGCGATTATGGCGCTAGTTTTTGTTCCTCTTGTTGTTGTTGCGTGGAAAAGAACTCGAAAAACTAAATAATTTTAACCGCTATTAAAAAAACTTTTATGAAAAATAATTCTTCCACACTCATTATCAAAAAAACCAAGCGTCTTATCCTTCGCCCTATTGAGAAAGAAGACCACGAGGCATGGGTTAAGGCCAACCTAGATTCTCTACCGAAGCAAAACGTGTGGGATAGAGAAAAGAAAGATAAAAAGCAGCTTAAAAAAAGCGTCTTCTATAAATTCATCAAACTGAATCGAAAAGAAAAAAAAGAAGGCGTCACTTTTCACTTCGGGATTTTTAGGAAAAAGGATCAGGCTTTTTTAGGTTCCATTAGCCTTATGGACATCTCTCGAGGCATTTTTCAGAATGCCTATCTTGGATATATTATTTATAACCAACATTGGGGTCAGGGTTACGCCAAGGAAGCAGGGAAAGCGATTCTTGAAATTGCCTTTAAAGATCTAAACCTTCATCGAGTGGAAGCTGCGATTGATCCAAAGAATAAGGCTTCGCTTGCTGTCGCCAAGTCGATTGGTCTTAAGAAAGAGTATCTATGTAAAAGACGCCTTTATATAGAGGGGGCCTGGAAAGACTTCATGCTCTACGCAGGAACCTCTGAAGATTTTGGTTACAAATGGAAAGCCCCAAAAAAACATAAAGTTCGCTTTTAAAAGCTCATACTTATCATTTACTAGCAAGTATTCGTGTTAGTGATTTCTTAAGCAGAAATTCACAAAATTATCACAAATAATTTCTTAAACTTCTACTCAATTCTTGGCGATAAGACTTTTGTGTTTCTTTTAACCAAGGACGAAACGTGAAATTTGCTTTAATTGCTTTAGTTATCCTTTCTTTGAGCGCTTGCTCTATGCCAGCGAAAAGAAATGTCGCTTCAGAAAAAGAAAGAACAGACATTAGTTTTTATCAAAACGTGGAAGAAGGCTGTGGCGTTATTTTAGGACCTGAGACAACTTCACTCGAATCGATGTATAAATTCAAAGTTTACAGATCTGATGGCAGTACAGTTTCTCAAGTAGGAATGCCAGGCACGCTAGAGCGTGGTGGATATTTCGAAGCGGCCGAGATTAGGTTTAACAAAAAATTTGTTGCCAAACTCGCCAAAGAAGGAAAGTCCAGCCTCTTTGAACTCTATCTTATCAAGCAAGGTATTTTTGGGCCTAAGAGAAAAGAAACCTATTGTGATGAGATGTCAGTTGTTCCTGCAGAAGATTTCATGTTCAACACTAATTTCTAATACGAGTAAGTCTGAAAGTTTTTTCCCTTTCAGACTTACTTTTCCTCATCTTTCGCCTTATCTAAATTCTTAATGGCAGCATCAATTTTCATGCTTAACATTTCAGCATTGGGCTTGGCTTTAGAGGCTTTCCAAGGATAGCCAGAAATCAAGTACTCACTCTCCTGATATCCTTCTCCACGTTCTGTATAATTGATCCCAATGAAAACCAAGATCGGTAAAACAAAAATGGAAAGAGACGCAAAAATCCTCTGCCAAGGTTTATGAAATCCCCATTCTTTGTAAAGAAGCAAACAGGATGCGCTCACATAAACAATGATGGCCAAAGTGGCGAAGACATCGGTATAGCTCATCCCTGTCGGAATGAAGGAGGCGAACATATCGAGAATGATGGCCAAGCCAATAAAAAGTGTAAAGGCCTTAAAGAGAGTTTCAAAATGAATAAGATAAAATTGCTTGATTCGTGGGAAGGAAGTAAAAAGAGCAGCGAAAAGTATCATGAAGAAACTTCCAAACCAAAATCCTAATCCTGCAGCAAACATCTTTCCTGAGAAGGGCTCTGACAAAAACTTATCTAAGACGAGTAAGAGATAAAGGGCGACAGCACTAAGATAAAGGCTCAGATGCTTAGGCTTGCGAAGGCTCGCTAGGTGACTTTCTAAATGAATCACACGAGTCTTCTCATGGGCCTCAATGGTTAATCCCATTTCAATACGAATCTCACCAAGATAAACTTCTTTGAGCCCATCAATTTTGAGTTCTTTTACTTTGGTCTTTTTATAAAAAACCCCATTAGTGCTTCCGAGATCAACAAGATAAAAGCCATCTATTCTTTCTTCGACTTGAGCATGATGACTGGAAACAGAATTGTTAGAGAGTATCACCGTATTATCCATCGCCCTCCCGATAGTTGCCGGGAAAGTGGTCGGAGTCACCATCTGAGTTTGTGGGCCATCACCAGTTGTATAAACTTTAATAAACATAACTCTTACCTTTTGGCGATTGAATTGATGTGCATTTGAAGAGACTCTTTGATTCCCTCTTTGCTAAATCCCACAATCTTATATCTGAAGGTTAAGGCCTCATCCCCTTTCATTTGGGAGGTGGCATGAAAGACGCCACGATAAAGTCCTTTACCATAAGCGTATTTAAAGGCACTCAAGCAGCCCTTCACTCTAAAAGGGATTTGATTATTATTGGTGATTTTCTCTTCAAAGCATTCTGGTTCTTTCCAAGCGGAAGAATCCAAACGCTCCATATACTGTCTTTGAGTTTTGTTCACGTAATCATAAAACTGAAAACGATTACGTTTTTTATTTTTGATCGCAGTGTAAGAAAATTCATAGTAAGTAGATGAGACATCTCTGTTTAGGAAGACGTGCTGTTGAAGCCCACACATTTGAGCATCGTGTTCAATCGTTTTTTTCTTATCTGTCTCACGCTCTCCCCAACAGCGTATCGTTTGAGGAGGAGAATAAATAGTCCAGCCAGGGAGATCGAGCTTTTCTTTAGGAGCTGTTTTAAGCTCGGTCAAAAGTTCTGTCTGGGCATCGTTTAACTGCTGAGCAATCTCAGTAAAAAGTTTTTCTCTGTCTAAAATCTTAAATTTCTTTTTTTTGGCTTTCTCATAAAGGGCCAAGAGGTAATGCTTGGGAACAGCAAAGGAGATATTTTGAGAACGGTAAAGCGTGGAAACGTTCACCCCTATGATCTCTCCCCTCTCGTTAACTGTCGGCCCCCCACTCATCCCTGAATTAAGTGGAGCAGAGAGGTGGCTGTTTTCATAAACAGCACCATTTTTTGTAAAGTCGTTATAAATCCCTGTGATGATCGACATATTCACATCTTCAGGAAGACCTACAGAAAAAACGCTGGCCCCTTGCTTAGGATAGCTCGAAGCAAAATTCAAGGCCCTGTCAAAAGAGCGTTTAACTTTAATCAAAGCCAAATCATGAACAACATCTACTCCAACAATACTTCCTTCGATGCTCGTGTCTTTATCAACCAAGTAAACGTGATAAAACTCATTTTCATTCGTCACTGCATTGGCCACCACGTGAAAGTTGGTTGCTAATATCCCGCTCTTATCAATCACAAAACCAGTTCCGTAGGAATTCTTTTGCGCCGTAGCCGTGACAGAAGTTTTGATCTGAAAAACGCTAGGCTTGAGTTTCTCCATAACCCCCTTTCCTCCCAATTCTTCAGAGGCAAAGGCTAGAGTTATAAAGCTCAGCGCCATACTTAAAAGCAGTATCGGTTTCATAGTTCAGTCCTTTTGCCATCTTTTCGTCCTTTTTGAGGTAAAAATTGAGTGAGAATGAGGACTTAAAGCCTCCTTTTGCTTCTCAAAAGGTGAATAATTGACTAAAGTAACGGGGTTATTACTCAAACAAAGGCTTCCTCGTTAAAACGACACTCCCTTTCAGTGAATTAGATCTCTCTCCTGAGCTTCTTGAAATCCTTCTCCAAGCGGGTTTAGAGAAGTGTTCTCCCATTCAAGAGCTCACTTTTATGCCTATCTGGGACGGAAGAGACGTCTTTGCTCAAGCTGAGACAGGAAGTGGAAAGACTGGGGCTTTTGCCATTCCTCTCATCCAACGCATTCTTTCTGCTGAGACTCCGGAAGTTTTAACTGCTGGAAAACCACACTACGTCGTTTTGAGTCCGACACGCGAACTGGCCCAACAAACCCATCGCGTCTTCGAAACCTTCTCTAAAGAACTTGGTATCGTTTCCGCCTGCATTATTGGCGGTGAAAATATCGACCAACAAAAAAAGATTTTAGGTCAAGGCCTTCATATCCTCGTGGGAACTCCTGGTCGCATTAAGGACCTCATTCTTCAAAAAGAAATTTTCCTCACGAAATGCCAAACCATTGTCTTTGATGAAGCTGATCGCCTTTTTGATATGGGCTTTAAAAATGAAATCGAATTCATTTTAGGCAAAGCCCCTAAAGAGCGCCAACTTGTGATGGTGTCTGCCACCAGCAATTTGGACGTGATTCGAACTGCTTATAAGTTCCATTCCAATCCAGAAGAAATCCGCATCAATCAAGATCAGCTTTTAGTAGACAACATCGACCACTCCCTTGCGATGGTCGCTTCTAACGAAAAATTTCCATTCCTTGTTAATTTTCTTAAGAAGCAAGAAGACACCTACGCTATCGTCTTCTGTAATACTCAATATCAAACGCACATGATCGCTGAATGGCTTAAGGCCATGGGCTTTAAGGCCAGTCCTATTTCTGGGCGTCTCGCTCAAAACAAGCGCACAAAACTCTTAAGCGATTTCCGCGAAAAGAATGTGACCATTCTTGTTTGTACTGACGTCGCGGCCCGCGGACTCGATATCAAAAATGTTCCTCTCGTCATCAACTATGATCTTCCTAACGAAGCGGCCAGTTATGTTCACCGCATTGGGAGAACTGGTAGAGCAGGAGAAAAAGGTGTGGCCATTAGTCTCTGTGCTCCTGAAGATTGTGAGTACATGGATGCCATCTACGCCTATATTGACGCCAAAATCCCTAAGATGACATTGACCGATGATGATTTCGCCAAAGAAATCTGTCGGCGTCCCTATATTGACCGTTACACCCTACGTCTTGAACCAAAAGACCAACCCAACAAAAAGAATGATGCTATGAACAGACCAAATCAAAGAAACAACCGCAACCAAAGACGCCCCAATCAGCCAGAGCAAAGAAGAAGCGCTCCACAAAACGATCGCCCTCGTCAAGAAAGAGCTCCACGTCCAGAGAGAGCAGCAGCTCCTCAAGCCGAAGCAAGACCAGCGACTCCAAGAATGGATAAGCGCTTCTTTGAAATCACCACTACCTGCTTCAACGAAGCTCAAGAGAAGGCCCTTGCCTTCTTTAGAATGCAAGAAAGGGATCTTCTCTCTCATGAAGTCACTCAAGTAGGCCCTAAGAAATTTTTCTTCTTCGGTCCTCAAAAGAAGACTTATAAGTTTTCTTTGAAACCTGTTTTTGAAAAAATCCTTAGCCCATTTTTAAAAGGGGCTTTGGAACATGCTCTTTTAAAACTTAATTTTGAACTGAACTACGTTGAACCAGATCTCACCATCACCTTCAAGGGTGAAGACGAAGGTCTATTAAGTGCCAATGAGCACGAACTCTTAAACGCCTTTGACCACATCATCCGCCTCTATCTCTACCAACGCATTGTTCTTCCTTTCGGCATGAGAATCAAATTGCAGACAGCGCAAAATCAAAGACACCAACAGGAAAGAATCAACCAAAACACTTCTCAAACTCAAGAAGCCCAGCTCATTCACATTGCTGAGAAACTCAAGGCTGAGCTTTTAAAAACAAAAGAGCCAGTCCTCACTGCTGCTTTGACAGCAGCAGAAAGAAGGATCATCCATATTCAATTCCAAGATGATGCCCGCTTTAAGACTAGCTCTATCGGCGATGGACGCTTTAAGAAAATAAAAATCGAACTCGTTTAATCTTCCCAAGTTGGTTTGGCGAAGTCATAGAACCTTTCACGAGGAACTTGCTTCGCCTCATTACCTTGGGCAATCGCTTCACGAATAGGCTTGGGCTCAAACTGAATCGTATCGATTAAAAGTTTGTCTGGGGCAAAAACCTTCAGGTCAATTTTCTTCTTCGTAGGATCATTGTTCTTTTGGTCACAAAGACGAATATCATTCACATAACATTCATGCTGGCAAACATCGATAGCGCGATACCCAGTGGTCACGATATCTGGAAAAGTTGGCTTCCAAGTCTCGAGCATATTCACACTAATAGGATTATTGAGGATGCAATAGATGGTCTCATAACCAGCATCAATGGCCGCTCTGAGAGGTGCACGCTCACGCACACCACCATCAGCTAAAATCCCTGGGCCATCTGGATTTTTAGGAAGTTCCATGGTGAGAGGGATGGCCGCAGAAGCCTCCACATATTGTCTAAATTTTTCTACAGTGAATTTTTTAGAACGACTAGACTGATAGGTCACAGCACCTGTGTAAAGCTCCACAAAACAGGCCACGGCTTCCGGGGCATTGGCCGGAGGAGGACCAGAGATCACATCCTTTAAAATGCCACGCAGAGGCTCCATGTTGTAGTAACCGGTACGCCAAAGAGTTTTCATTTTCTCCCAAAGAGAAATACTTAAAATACTCTCGCGATTTTTGATTCCGAGCCAAATATCAGTGGCGCCTTGAATCCCTTTCCAAGCGTATCCAACTGAGTTCAAAGCTCCTACTGAAGTTCCAATAAGAAGATCAGGCTTCACCCCTTGCTTATCAAGAGTCTGCATGACCCCCAACTGAAAGGCCCCCTTCGCTCCCCCACCTGCTAGTACATAGGCAATTTTCCCGGCCACAATAGCTCCTTAGCTTGAGTAAAAAATTAATTTGGACGGAAGCTTTTCGGTAGGAAATCAGCAATCTTAATTAAGAATTTATTTAGCACTAAAATTTAATAGTTAAGTGAGGGCCTAAAAGAATATAGGAGGCTTTTGTAGACAAAAAGCAACGGCCTAACTCAAAAAAACAACTCACTTTCAGTAACCTTTAAAGTGGTAGCAATTCTATACAAGGTGGTTCTTCTTGGAGGCGTATCGGTATTAAAAAATCTGCTTAATGATGGTTGTGAAATTCCTGTGATTTTTGCAAGCTTGCTCACTCCCCCCCACTGATCAACAAGGGCCTTTAAATGCGATTTAAACTCTTTTACGTTTTTTAAAATTTTTTCAAAATGTTCATCTGAAATAAAAATTTTTTTCGTAGGTTCTTTGGGCTGAGTTTTATACTCATCAAGTTCTTCTTGTAAAGCCGCTATCAAGTTTTGCTTTTCATCATGATCTTCTTCAGTACTCCATAGCTCCAATAAATCGTATGCTCCTTCGTAATGAGAAGCCAACTCAACCACCTCAACAATGAAATGAGCAGAGAGCTTTTCTTCCTTCATTTCTAAGGCAATTTCATAAATTCTAAGTTTTTGTTCTGGGCTCGTTAATAACTGACTCATAACTCACCTCGAAAATAATATGTCCCTTCCATGATTTTTCTAACCTTGATCTTTAAACGTGCTAACTCTCTTTTTTCAACTTTGTCATTTTTAACATAAGCATTACATAAGAACGCTTCATCTTCATAAATCACAACGAACAATCTCAGCTGTACTCTTCCCACACCAAAATTATGCCACTTCATTTTGTAGCTATGAGGAATCATCACTCCTTGATAAATCGCTGGTCCCCAAAACTTCTCCACAAAAAATTTAATGTGATTGGGGTAGACCGAAAGCAACTTTACATCTGGCCTTAAAACTTCAAAATACTCCGTTCTCGAAAAAATGTGGGCCAAACGCATTTTTAAGTATGAGTCTAAAGCCCAGTCAGTGATGATAATTTTCATATTACCTTCACCCACGTCCATTATAACACAACATAACATTTAATAACATAAAATACCCCCTGCAACCTAACTCCTTGATTTCAATCAAAATAGAATTTCTCTTTGCTAAAGCCTTAGAACTAAAGAAGCTTTATTCCCCCTGAAGCCAATTTTTGACTGACCTAAAGTCAAAATTTGACTGTTATGAGTAAATTCACTTTCCCCCTTGGTCGTGATATCTTTTCCGCCTATGACCACCAAAGAACTTTTCGTCACTTGCCCTCACTGCAAAAAAAGCTTTAGCTACTACGACTCGAAGTATCGCCCTTTCTGCTGCGAGCGTTGTCGCATGGTCGATCTCGGTGTTTGGTTAGAAGAAGGCTATCGCATGCCAGTGAAGCCTGATGAATTGGAAGATGAAGAAGAATTGCCAGAACACAAAAAAAATAAGGATCCTGATGAAGACTAAAATCCCTTTTTCAAAAAAAGAACTCGAACAAATTTTAAACTTCTCCCTTAAGACAGCAGACGAAGCGGGAAAGATTCTTCTCAAATACAGAAAGAAAATTGCCACCATCAAAATCAATCACAAGAAAGCTCAAGGCGCTGTTTCTGAGGCCGACCTTGCTTCTGAAAAATATATCCTAAGCCAAATCGAAAAAAATTATCCAGGTCACGAGATCCTTGCTGAAGAAATGATCTACGCCCTTCTCAAAGGAAAATCTGATTATCAAAAATTTGAAGAGGAAGCTTTCTGTTGGGCCGTTGATCCTTTGGATGGCACTCACAATTTTTTAAGCGGCTCTGATTACTTTGCCGTTTGTATTTCTCTTCTCTATCATGGCCAGCCTATCGTGGGCGTGGTTTACCGTCCCGTGACTGGTGACTGCTTTTTCGCCACAGTAGGTGGTGGAGCCTATTTTGAGAATAAAAAAACAGGCCACAAAAAAGTGAAACTCTCCAATCCTAAGACTAAAAAAATTCTTAAGAACAGTATTCTAGTAACTGGTTTTGTCAGTGAGAAAGGCGAGGTTCTTGATCAGGAATTCACCCTCTTTAAAAAGATTCTCCTCTCTACCCGTGCCATACGCCGCATGGGTTCTGCCGCTTTAGATCTTTGCTATGTTTCTCAAGGCATTTGGGATGGCTTTTGGGAAAAAGGCCTTGCCCCTTGGGATGTGGCCGCCGCTGGCCTCATCGCCCTTGAGTCAGGTTTGATCGTCACCAACTATGAGGGTTGCCCCTATAACCCTTACCATAGGACCATTCTCGCCTCTAAAGCGGGCCTTTATAAAGAATTCAAAAAGAAGCTTAATAAGTAAGAGACAAAATTAGCTTCATTGACAAAAATTCCGAAGGCTTTGATAATTTAAGCTATAGTCTTAAGCATAAACTTCCACGGAGGGAAGACTTTGGAACTCATCAAACTTATTCTGACTAAGTTTACAGAAGAAGCGATTAATATTTCGATTCTCGTTCTTCTTATCACCATGTGTGCTCTCGTTGCCACTTGGCTCTACTACAGAAAAAAATTTCGTGAACTCAAGCATGAAATCCCAGCGAGCATTGTAAAAGATTATTTGGATGCCATCATTCAAAACTCGACTTCACTTAAGTCTCAACTGTTCCGTGGCGGTGGCTTAGAAGTTGGTGAAGGTGTCCCCTCTGTCATGCCTCTCAATCGTCTCCCTGGAAGTGCGATTGGTATCAGCGGCTCTGGCGAAGATGTCGCTCAAAAGAATGCTGAAATCTCCATGCTCCGTAACATGGTGACTGAAAAAGAAAGAATGCGCCAAGAGCTCGAAGAAAAACTTCTTCAAATGCAAGAGCTCCTCGATGGCAACTCTTCTGCTGAAGAAGTTCAAATCCTCAAAGAAGAAATCGAAACTCTCCGCTCTGAACTTGAAGCTGCTCAAAAAAAGGCCACTTCTGGTGGCGGCGGTGGAAAAGCCGACGCTGAAACTTTGAAGCAACTTCAAGTCGTGACCAAAGAGCGTGATGAACTTAAAGAACGTTTAATGGAATACGAAATCATTGAAGAAGACCTTGCGAACCTCAAGCGCCTTCAACAAGAAAACGAACAACTTAAAAAATCTCTCGCCGCCCTTCAAGGTGGTAGCGCAGCCCCTGCCGCAGTCGCTACAGCCGTAGCTGCTGCCCCTGTCATTGAAGAAGCTGTAGCTGAAGAAGCCCCAGAAGAAACTCAAACAGAAATCGCTGCTCCTAAAGACGAAGCCATCACTGCTGCTCCTGCTGAAACAGAAGCAGAGGACGATCTTGAAGCCGCTATGGCCGCTGCCCTTCGTGGAGAGGAGCCAAAATTAGAAGAAGCGACTCCTGCCCTCGATGAGCCCAAATCCTCTGCTGATGAAAATGAAAAATCTGCTGAAGAACTCTTAAGTGAATTTGAAAAAATGCTCGATTAAGGATTTCTATGAAATTACTACCTGCAGTTCTCTTAAGTTTGACTCTCTCTTTGAGCACCACTTCCTGGGCGAGCCTTGGCGAAGTGAACAAAGAAATGCCCACTCACCTTCTTAGTAAGTTTGCCACTCCTATCAAAAAAGACGATTACCCTAAACTTAAGCAAGAAATCTTCGCCATGGGCGGACGCTCAGTTCCTGTCCTCACTGAAGTTATGAAAGGTGAGAAGTATCCCGATAAGAACCGCTGGATGGCCACTTTTCTTCTCGCTCAACTCATGGGTGATAAATCTGCCCCTTACATTTCCAAATATAGCCAACACCCTAATTGGCTTTTACGTATGGCTTCTCTCAAGGCTTTGACCGCCCTCAAACAAAAAGAACAAGGGGCTCTTTTCGCCAAGGCACTTAAAGATGATGCTCTTTTAGTTCGTATCCAGGCCCTCGAATCCATCAAGACCCTCGGTCTCTCAGAATACGCCCCTCATGTTTGGGCGACCCTTTATGACAGACGCAACTATTATGAAAGCAAAGGTGGAAGTGCCAAACGCGGAAATATCATTAAGCTTGCTGTCTCTACCGTAGGTGATCTTAAATTCGAAAAAGCTCGCCCTGCTCTTTTAAAAATGGTCGCCAATCCTAAGTATCAAGACATCTTCCCTGAGATGGATGTGGCCTTAGGCAAAATCACAGGCAAAAGATCACCAGAAGGTGACACCAATGCCAAGCGCCTCTTTTGGAAACGCCAGGGTCTTAGCGAAGTTGTGATTTAATTAGAGCTTAGCTTCCTGCTCTTTAGCCTTCTGCTCTTCAATAGACTTGAGTTGATTATCGATATCGACGATGCGCTGAATACGATAAAGGATGGTCTGTTCAAGAATTCCATCAGTAGGAATGACCTTCCAGCCTTGCAAGAAGTCCTGCTCCACCATCTGACGCTTAAACACAGTCACCTTGGAAACCTCACGACTTCCTTTAAAGCCCTTCACCACGTTGATCACAATCTTAAACTTCGCTGCCTTGACTGAATCGGAAGTCCCGAAAGAATCAATGAAGTTCATTTCCATGGTGTTATCAATCCAACGGGTCTTGATCACCCCAGCTTCTTGGTTTTGCAGCGCCAAATCATAGCGCTTCATATATTGCAAAACGGCCTGCCAGCTCTGGTTATAGTCAGCTTTAAAGACCTTAGAAGGGATTTCAAATTCCTCTGCGACTTGCTGATACTGCTGATATGAGGAGCAAGAGCTTAAAAGCACAAGGAAAATGGCCCCGAGGGTCAATCTTTGGTAAAACAATTGGAAAAATCTTATAAAACTCATTAGTATCGATCTTAGCAAGTTTAAGCAATTTGAGAAGAAAAAATCATGGAACAATTAAAAACCATGCGTTCAGTCCTAGAACTTGAGGCCCGCGCCCTCCAAAAAGCGGCTCAAAACCTAGGTGAAAAAGAAGTTCAAGGCCTCCTCGAGGTCTTCGAGTACCTAAGAGTCAAAGGGGGAAGCCTCCTTTTTTGCGGAGTAGGCAAATCAGGCATCATCGCCAGTAAGCTCGCTGCCACTTTTTCATCCCTAGGCCTCAATTCCACCTTCCTCCACCCTGTGGAAGCCCTACATGGGGATTTGGGAAGGGTTAACCAAAACGACGTCATTGTTCTTATCAGTAAGTCAGGCACAACTGAGGAACTGATACGCCTCATCCCCTTTCTTCCCATGGATAAGAATCTTATCATCGGCTTTTTAGGGCGCATCCAATCCCCTTTAGCTGACAAGTGCCATATTGTTTTTGATTGCAGCATTGAAAAAGAGGCCTGCATCAACAACCAAGCTCCGACCACCAGCTCCACCCTCGCCTTAGCAATGGGAGATGCGATGGCCGTGGTCTATGAACAATTCATTGGCCTTTCTCGTGAAGGCTTTGCGACCAATCACCCTGGTGGCATTTTAGGAAAATCCCTACGTATGAAGGTCAAAGACCTTATGTGGGGCAAAGCCGATTCAGCTTCCGTTTCTGCCGACGCCACTTTACAGGATGTTGTTCTCGCGATGACCAAATTTCCTGTCGGTGGCTGTGCCATCGTCGATTCTCAGGGAAAAATGCTAGGCATCTTAGTAGAAGGTGATATCAGAAGAACCTTCACCAAGCCCAATCATGGACTTCAGACTTTAGTGAAAGACATTATGAATTCAAGTCCTGTCACGATTGGCCCTGAGGAATTGGCATCGAATGCCTTAAATCTCATGGAAAAACGCCAAAAGCCTATCTCCATCCTCCCCGTGATTGGCGAAGATAAAGAGTTCTTAGGTTTTATTCGTTTGCACGACCTTTGGCGCGAAGGCTTTTCTCTAGAAAGATAGAAAGCCCAAATAAAATTCCGCCCACCAAAAGAGTTATCATCAAGCCAAAACGCTCATACAAAGTGGGCCGGCGGTCTTTTAACTTAAGCTCAGCATCGAGTTTTTCTTTTAGTCCATAAGGAAGACGGGCTTCTTCTGAACCATCGGGATAGATGATAGCCGAAATTCCGCTATTGGTACTTCTCACAATAGGAAGATCAAATTCTAGGGCCCTCCACTTGGCAAGGAAAAGATGTTGAAGAGGTTCGTTGGTGTCCCCATACCAAGAGTCATTGGTAAGGTTGATGAGAAAGTGCGGAGGCTTAGAAACATTTTTTAGATAATCACGCACAAAAGAGGAAAAAAGAATTTCATAACAGATTGCTGAAATAAAAGTCCGATCTTTTTTCGTGGTAAAAAGCTCAAAATTCTTTCCCTTTTTAAAGTAGGAAATATTTTTGATCATGGAACCGAGCCAAGGATTGAGGGGGCCAAAGGGAAGAGTTTCGCCGAAAGGAATGAGGCGCATTTTGCGATATGAACCTTTAAAGATCATACCCTTTTCTGGATCATGGGCGAAATGGATAGTGGAATTATAAGTCGTTTCAAAATCATCAGCATTGGCCGGTGCTCCCCACTCGTAACCGCCCCAGACCATATCCGCTCTAGTGTAAGCTCCAATCTCTAAAAAAAGTGGTGGAAGATTTTTTCCACCCAACCAAAGTTTAGAATCAATGGTATAGGGATAAGCGGTCTCGGGCCAAATAAGAAGATCCATACGTTTAGACCGAGGGCTCATACTGAGTTCGACGTATTTAGAAAAAACCTCTTTGACCGCCTTGGTGCTTCCCTTTTCTGAAGCGAGCTTTAAATAGCTTTCAATATTCACTTGGGCCAGACGAAGTTCCAAACTTTGTCCTTCACTAGGCTTATACTTAAGAGGGAAAAGGACGTTTCCTAAAACAAAGAGAGTCAAAAAGAAAGAAACAAAAACAAGTCGACTCTTGATCACTTTTTTCATCTTAAGCATTTGAATAACTTCAAAAATTATCCAAAAAGAAAAAAAAGAAAAAAGAGGAACACCTGCATGGGGGGCAAGTCCTAGATAAGGAGCAAGCTGCAACCAAGAGTGACCTAAATGTGTTGGAAAAAGCTGAGGGGTCCATTCTTCCAAAAGAACGAACAACAGGGCCATCATGATGGGCTGATAAAAAAAAGAATACCCCCAACGCTTGTGAATAGTATTGAGAAGACCAAGGAGGATCAAGAAAGCAAAAAGCTGAGGGAGAATAAGAAAAGTTGAAAGAGATCCCACAAGGTAATTGAGAGGGAAAATAATCTCGCCGAAGATACGAAGCGTTTCAGGAATCCAGCTATAACCCAAGAGCCAAGCTCCTAGAGAAAAGAGAAGAACTCTCCCTAAATCCTTCTTCCAATTTCTTTCACTCTCCATTGGAGAAAGCAAAGTCAGACGATAGGCAAGAAGAAAAACAGCGAGCATAGGGGCAAGAAAGAAAGAGGGAATTCCTTTGAGAGGAAATCCCCATGCATAAAAACAGCCGGCCAAAAGAGGTTCAAAATATATTGTGATAAGTCTTTTCATGACTTCATCATACTGAGAGAACAAGGCCTTTGCCAATCAGGAAGGCTTGCTCTATCATAAACCTATGGAGAATTTGTCCCTGCCACAAAACCTAAGAACAGGTTTCATGATACGCCCTGAAAAAGTGCGTACCTGCCCCTCTTGTGGGTCATACTTTGTCACTGATTCAAAGTGCGAAGATTGTAATTATGTTCCCTTTGAAGAGCGCCTAGGTTCCCCTTACGGAGAAAAAAGTTTTTATGCGATTAAGGCCCGTTACTGGGAAGCCGCTCCTTTTTGGATGAAACACTTTCCCAACCTCGAACCCAAAACATCAGAAGCAGCAGCTCAATATAAAAAATTTCTTCTTTTACGTTATCGCCACCTTCTTGATTTTTTTTCAAGCACGGCCTCTGTTCATCCTGAACGTAAACATTTTTATCATGAGCTCATGGCCCTCGTAGATGAACTCCTCACCTATCCGATATCGCTTGAACTTTTGACAAATGCGACCTCGCATTTGGAAGAAGAACGCTTAAGTGTCATCTTTGAAGAGATTGGCAGACGTATAGAGATGAAAAAGAATAGAAAACCTCAAAGCCTTAGCTCATTCTTTGGGGGAAGCTGGAATCTTAATTTGATTATCTTACTTGCTGGGGTCATCGCTTGGACAGGAGCTGCTTTGATCTTCTATCCTCACTTACTAGTGCGATAGATAATTGTCCCTTCTTTTTTTTCTTGTTCACCGGCAACACCACGACTTAATTCAACCCCCAAAGTACTTGCAGCAACTTCAAGAGCGCGAGTCGCATCGAGACGCCCACCAGAATTACATTTATCGCGAAGACTTGTTTCTTTTAGAGCAGATTCACGAATGATGGTTTTAAGCTGAGAAAAAGTCAGTTCCGGAAATTGGGACTTAAGTAAAGCCGCCACACCAGAAACGAAAGCAGTGGCCTGACTAGTTCCAGTCAAATAACCCGAACGACCTCCAGGAAGGGAAGACTTAATACGATAACCTGGAGCAGAAATATCAACAGTGTTTCTTCCATAGTTGGAAGAGCTAAGAACAGTTTTCGCCTGATCATAAGCAGTCACAGTAATGATGTTAGTGAGACCATAACTTGCAGGGAAATAAGCCTTCTTTTTATCGTCGATATTGCTTTCTTCGTTTCCAGCAGCAGCAACAACTAAGATCCCTTTACGTTCAGCTTTTTTAAGAACATTAAGTTCTTCAATCGCTGGCTCTGGTCCCCCACCGGAATAGTTAATGATATCCACATTCTGATCGACAGCATATTTCAAAGCTTCAATCGTGCTATCTAAGTTATCTTGACCAGAAGCCAAGGGATTGAAGTATTTCAAAACAAGAATTTTAACATCAGGGTAAACACTCTTCACAATACCAGCAACGTGTGTACCATGCCCGTGCTTATCATCAGGAGTGCCTTGACTTAAACGCCCTTTGGAAAAATCCACACCATAGTTTTCAGCGCTCACCCTTCCACTAGGAACATAAAGGTTAGCAGAAAGAAAAGGATGAGAATAATCCACACCAGTATCAATCACAGCAACAATAATTTCTTTTTTCTTTTTAAATTTTTGCCAAGCCCCTAAGAGATTAATGGAAGGGATCTGGCTGTCATTAGAAACCCCCCAGCTGGTGAACTGACCATTGAGTAGATCGGCTCCCCACTGCTGAGCAAAGCTAGGCTGAAGCCATAAGGCCATACTCATCAAAATGCAAAATGTGGTTAGGATAAACTTATTCATTCTTTTCATGACTTTATTAGTGTAGCCAAGTTGGGAGAAAACCCAACTCGGCAAAATAAGACAGGATTTGGAGGAGGAAAAGAGAAGGAGAAAACGTACTGAATTATTAAGGACTTCCAAATACTCGATCAAAAAACTTTACTATCCCCTTTTATTTTTTTGAGCTGGCCACATCACGCTTGCTATCGATTCCATAAACCATCTGGGCCAATTCAACGGCCTTAGCAGCATCTAAGCGACCGGCAGCACATTTATCAAGAACATTGGGATCCTTGATCGCTGAGTCGCGTATGAGCTTCTTCACTTGGCTGTAATGAAGATTTGGAAATTCTGATTTAATCAAAGCCGCAACACCACTCACAAAAGCTGTGGCCTGACTTGTCCCTGTTAAATAACCAGCACGTCCACCCGGAACAGAAGAACGAATACGTGAACCAGGAGCTGAGATATCGACTGTGGTCTTGCCGTAGTTAGAAGAATTTAAAATACGACGACTTTGATCGTGAGCTGTCACAGTGATCACGTTGCTAAATCCGTAGCTTGCAGGATAGAAGCCACGCTTTTTATTATCGATATCGTTTTGCTCGTTACCAGCAGCGGCTACAACAAGAATACCTTTCCTCTCAGCATCTTTCATCACACGACGTTCTTCATCATCGGGAGCAGGTCCCCCACCAGAATAATTAATGATGTCGACGTTATGATCAACAGCATAGCGTAGGGCTTCAATAGAAGCCTTGAGGTTGTCATCTTCAGAAGCATGAGGATCAAGATATTTTAAAACGAGAATCTTCACACCAGGATAAACGCTCTTAACAATACCTGCGATATGAGTCCCGTGACCATGTTGGTCTTCAGGCTCTCCTTTGGATTTACGTTTTTTAGTGAAATCAATTCCATAATTAGTTGGAGAGGTTCTTCCTTCATATGAATATAGATTAGCAGCAAGAAAAGGATGGCTTCCATCCACACCAGTGTCGACAACGGCCACAACCACTTCTTTTTTCTGCTTAAATTTCTGCCAAGCCCCTAATAAATTGATAGAGGGAAGTTTATCTTCTGAAGAAATTCCCCAGCTCGCAAATTGGCCTTCCAAATCATCTGCAGACCAATCAGCAGCATGAGCTTTCTCAGAATAAGTCCCCAGCATGAAAGCGAGAGCTAAGCTAAGAATAATTGTTTTTAACATGTTGACCCTTTTGCAACAGTTCAAATCAACATGATATGTAGCAAGAGCTGGGCCAAAACTCAGCTTGTAAGAACAGGCACTTAACAATTGATTAAAGCATACAGGTGTTAGTAGAACGACTGCTGTCTAAACTTTGTACAGAACTCAAAAAGAACTGTCTAAAGTCCAGCCGCCTTACAACGACTTAAGACCACATCATTACTATTGCCTTGTATTTCTTGGATGAGACGAGTGCGCTCGCACTCCCATGCATCCACGGGATACATCTTGTCCCAAGCTTCAAAAAGTTTGCGATTCTTATCAGAAATAATATCTGCCTGGGGATAAACGGAGTTCATATACATATAAACCCTAGCGACGCGACCTTTGGCAAAATCCATGGGCTCAAATTTCCTATCTTCAATCTTAGCCTTGCATCCCCCAAACAGCCCTTCGCCAGTCAACTCGGCCATATTGTAATTAGAGCGTAACCCATTGAGCTCGCCAACCTCAGGCCAGAGATTATAAAGGTCAGCTTCCATAAAATTAAAATCCTGATTCTCTCTTGCACACTGGCGACCTTTACGAGAACAACCGGGAATTCCTTTTCTCCACTCCACAAAAGATCTTCCAAAGTTTTCTGCTGGAACAACATGTTCCCACTCAAGACGGTTCGCACGCTTTTCATCGTTTTTGACTTGATAGTCACAGCTTTTAAGATCAATGACTTTGCCTTCATAGCGGCAGTGACAGTAGATGGTATAAGGATTCTTTTTTTGAATCTCAGTGATCAAGCGCTTGGCTTCATTGAACTCCATCACCTTGCGGTTTCCACGTAGATTTCCTTTTTTTTCTTCTTTAGCCTGAGCGACCTGTTCTTTTTTGTGAGAGGGCTTAGCTTGCTCATCCCCTTTCGTTTGCTGAGTTCCCAAACGGGCACAAGAAGTAAGAAGAGAAGTTATAAAGATTAAAGAAAGAATTTTATTCATAGATCACTCACATGTTTTTCTTAAGACATTGAACAAGATTCAAAGAAGGATCTTGATCTTTTTTATCCTGGCAGTTTTTTAAAATATTTTCAGCATGAGCACGGCAGTCACTAGGACGAGAGAAGCGAGATTCAAATTTGATGCAATAGTAAGACATGTGCTGATCGAGTTGAATACGCAACTCGTCACTCATGTTAGCTTCTTTCGTCATTGAAGGCTTAGGAGTCACAGCTGGAGTCGGCGTAATTAAAGTAGATGTAGGAAAAACTTTTAATTCTTTAACGGTGACTTTCTCTTTCTTTTTTGGCTGAAGTATTTTGAAGGCCTTATCTTTTTTTTGTGTTTTCCGTAATTGGTTTTTCTTAAAAAGAGTTTCCTCTCTCATCTTTCGATAACGCTCCATCAACTCAATACGCTTAAGTTCATCGGGAGAAAAAGTTTGGGGATGAATCACTTGCACTTGAGCTGTGGGAGTGACTTCCTCAGCCACTTGTTTTTTCTCTTCATTTTTTTTAGAAGAAGAACAAGAAGCCAAGAGAGCAAGAAGAATCAAAGGAAGAAAGAGTTTCATATTTTAACCGTTGAGCAAGGCTTTGATGGCCAAAGCTAGAAGAATAAGACCAGCAATAATCTCAGACCACTTCCCAAACCATTTTCGAGCACGATTTCCAATAAAACATCCCCCCAAAGAAATAAGGAAAGTGACAACTCCAATAAGAAGGACTGACCAAATGAGATTCACATTATAGAGAGCGAAAACCAAACCAATAACAAAAGCATCAATACTGGTAGCCACGGCCAAAAAGAGTAAGCAGGAATGCTTTTCACACTGACATTCTTTACAGCCCTCTGCCTCATCATCATCTTGACCAAAGAAGGCGTCATAAAGAGTCTTGGCGGCCAAAGCAAAAAAGACACCAAAGGCAATCCAATGATCGAAAGCCTGAATATAATCTTTAATAAAACGGCCAAGGCCATACCCCAGAAGAGGCATAAGGGCTTGAAAAATCCCAAAAGCTCCAGCTATTTTAAAAAAATGACCAAGACGAATGCGACGAAGTTTAATTCCACAACTGATAGATGTTGCAAAGGCGTCGAGAGAAAGAGCGAAGGCAATTAAGAGAACAGTAACAAAGGTCATGGGCATTCCTAAGATAAAATAAAAAGAGAGGTTACTATAACCTCTCTTACCTTAAAAATGAATGACCTTCTCTTAACTACGCAGTTCAATAAAAGTGACGACAGCAATAATCGCAAGGACATAAAGTCCAAGTATGACATCCCAGATCCAACCCTTAGGGTTTTTCTCGAACTGACTCACGTAGTAAGGAGGCAATTCAGGATCAACCAAGGTCAGGCGCTTCTTTTTAGCCTTAGTCTCCTCACCCTTTTTTTCAAGGTCGTGACTGTTCTGTTCTGGGTCGAATATTTTCTTTAACCGCGCATTCATGGGCTACTTATCGGAATAAAATTCGTAAGCTTAAATCAAACAGATGCTTTTTTACCCCCTAATTTTCTTTTAAAAACTCTACAAAAAGAGTTGGATAGGAACATAAACTGGTGATAACATAGGATTATTAGGAGAAGATTATGGCCCTACTAGGTAAGGTCTTAAATCAATTCAAAGCCCCCTTGGTGGAAGACTGGGTTTTAAGCTTTAACGAGCTGGAAAAAACCCCTGAGTTTCCCATGAGCTTGGCCCTTCGTGCTTTAGAAGAAGTCGAAGAAGCTGCTCAAGGTGATGAGGGCGAACTTCGCCGTTGTCTTTTAGAAGACGTGATTTTCAACACCATCTCATCTTATTTCTATGAAGACCTCATTAGGGCCATCGGAGAAAATCCTGATGTGGCGAATGAACTTCTTGAAAACTTCTCTGAACGTACCGAAAAAATGGATGAAGAAGTGGCCCTTGAAACGGCCACTCACAGTGCCTTTATTGAAAACGAAAATCACTGTGATGGTTGTGATTACTGCGACCGGCATAAAGAATTTGCTCATCTTATCGCCCCTTGGGTAAGAGAAGATACTGATAACCTTATCAGCGAATATCTTAAGGCTAAAACTCTACATTTCGCCATCGAGCAAATTGTTTTTGATGTTCTTCCAACTCAAGTAGAACGCTTAGAAGCAGTAAGTGCCAAGGATGTTGAGCTCTTCAAACATCACGTGAGAAGTTTTGTTGATCGTAAACTCTCCACAGTCTAATGTCTTGTTTTAAACTCCCCCCTCTACCTTCCTCTTGGATGGAAGAACTCTCGCCTGAGTTTAATAAAGACTATATGAAAAAACTTTTGAATTTTCTTGATGAAGAAAAGGCAAAAGGCAAAATCATTTATCCTGAAGAAAAAAATATCTTCTCTGCTTTTGAACTCACACCGCTGAGTGAGGTCAAAGTTGTAATCATAGGTCAGGACCCCTATCACGGCGAAGGCCAGGCTCACGGCACTTCTTTTTCTGTACAAAAGGGAATTAAACCCCCGCCCTCTCTTGTGAACATCTATAAAGAGATTCAAGGAGATCTCGGATTTCCTATTCCCCAACATGGCCATCTTGAATACTGGGCCAAACAGGGGGTTCTTCTTCTTAATGCAGTTTTAACGGTAGAAAAAGACAAAGCAGCTTCTCATCAAAAGAAGGGATGGGAGTTTTTTACGGACAGAGTTGTCGAAGTTCTTAATACTCAAAAAAAACATCTGGTCTTTCTTCTTTGGGGAAGTCATGCCCAAAAAAAAGGCGAAGGAATCGATAGAAAACGCCATCTTGTATTAGAAACTGTACACCCTTCCCCACTTTCGGCCCATAGAGGATTTTTAGGGTGTAAACATTTTTCCCAAACAAACACCTATCTAAAAGAAACAGGTCAAAGCGAAATCGACTGGAAAATCCCATGAAAAAATTTAAAAAAATTTTTGTGGAAATCAGTGGTTGTTGCAATCTCAAGTGTGAGTTTTGTCCTGCAGCTGAAGTTCAAATTCGTCCTTTTATGTCTCCAACTCTTTTTGAGAAAATTATAAAAGAAACGAAGGATCTTACAGAACGTCATTGCCTTCATGTCCTTGGTGAGCCATTACTTCATCCACAGTTTGAAGCAATCCTTAAAATAGCTGACAAACACAAAATTCAACTTGAAATCACCAGCAATGGCCTGCTCTTACAAGAACATCTCCCTCTACTCGCTGTTTGCGAGTCCCTCATTCAACTCAATATCTCGCTTCACTCCCTCACTTCGAATTTTGGATTAGTCAAAACCCTTGAACATATTCGTAGTCTTCTACCTTCTCTTGAAGTTCTTCTAGATCGCTCTCCTAAACTTTTTGTGAATCTTCGCTTTTGGCGCCAAGATAAAGAAGACAACACTCTTCTTGAGGAACTCTTAAAGCTGTATGAAGGTAAAGAGTTTCTTTTAAAAGAAAAAAACCTTCGTCTTCGCCCTCGCCTTCTCATTCATTTCGAAAAAACCTTTGAGTGGCCCCATCTGAACGCTCCGATAAGAGGAGAAAAAGGTCGTTGTCACGCTCTAAGCTCACACTTTGGCATACTCTCGAATGGAACAGTTATCCCTTGCTGCCTTGACGGACAAGGAGACATCGCCCTAGGCAATATTGAACAAGATTCTATTGACAAGATTCTTCAAGATCCTCGAGCAAAAAAAATGAGGGAACAATTCAATAAAGGTGTTCTGGTGGAAGAACTATGCAAGCGCTGTCAATATATCGAACGTTTTGAAAAATGATTATTGAACGAGCTTGGTGAGCTTTTGAAAATTTTGTTGAAGCTCTGAGAAACGCTTTTGATTTAAACAGCCACGTTCCCTTTTGAAATTCTGAGAGTCTTTGACTTGATGAACAAATTCATTGCCAGAACAGTTTTCTTCTTTGCCGCTATTTTCTAAAAGAGAAGCAATTTCTTTTAGATTTTTTTCAACTTGAGTGTTGGGAAGCTCGATGCCATTGACGAAAACTTTTTTATTTTTAACTTTGAGGGTGTAAATCCCGGAGTAAGTCCCTTGTTCTTTAATCGCAAAAGTACTTTCTTGATTAGGAAGATCTTGAGCCCAAGTGGAAGCGACCAATACAAAGCCTAAAGCAAGAAAAGCATATTTCATGAAAACTCCTAGAAAAACTCTCTAGAAAGATTTTAAAGGGCCTTCTAGCTGAAAGGCAAATACTTTTCTGGAAGAACGATATCTTGTCTTTTCCCGCTCATCGGATCAGTGAAGATCAAACGGTAAGCCACTAGGCGTAGCCCCTCTTCATTTTTATTTCCCACTCCATAGCGTGGGTCCCCCATCAAAGCGTAACCAATAAAGTGAAAATGACGGCGAATCTGGTGATAGCGTCCAGTTTCAATTTCGATCTCCACTAAAGTTTTTAGCCCTTCAGCTTTGATGACCTTATAGTGAGTAATGGCTTCTTTGCCATCTAAAGAATCATTGATCGTGCCTTCTTTGGGATGAGTCAGAAGCATATTTCCTTGGACTTCGGCCATATAGATCTTTCTAACTTGTCCGGCCTGCCAAAGTTTTGAAAAGGCAGCAGCAGCTTTGGAGGTATAGGCCACAAGCATAAGTCCTGAAACTTCTCTGTCTAAGCGGTGAACGAGATAAGCCTCTTCACGCTCTTTTTCTACCTGACGAAGAAGGCTCAGGTGATCGCCAAACTCATTGCCCTGAGCAAGCATTCCAGAAGTCTTGTGCCAAATTCCCCAGTATTTTGTCTCCAAAATTTTTTCGGCTGGCTCAACAGAACGACTTAAAATATCCTCATCATAATGCATTTCAATCCAGTCATTCAGGAAGAGTTCGGAACTTGCACGACGAACACGAAGAAGCTTGCCTTTACCTTCTTTCTTTCTCCAAACTGCGCCTGAATTTAGAGCATGCTTAATTTTCTGCTTGGAAATTCCGGTTTCCTCTGCGAGATAAGTTCCAAGATCACGCTCATCTTTTTTCTTCAATGAGCGGCGAAATATTTTTTTTCGAATTTCTTTTTTGACAGAGTGCATCTTTTCTCTTCGCGGTTAATAAACTACTGTTTTTATCAGAGACATCATACACTAGATCAAGGAAGAGTCCTATGCGTATTCTTGCCCTGTGGGCAGCATTCCTTGTCTTCGCGCCTTCTGTCCAGGCAGGACTTAGGTTGGGAGACATCTTTGCTCACACAATCCCCGAGGCGGATCAAGTCCTCGAACAGTTCAATCAAGGCCGCACCCAAACTACACTACCTGCTAAGCTAAAAGTCGTCGTATGGAACACTCACAAAGAGGTTCACCCTTTGATGACTCATCAAATTGAAGAATTCACTCAAACGCATGATCTTTTTTTAGGTCAGGAAGGTTGGCTCCTCAATCCCTTTGTCGAACTTCTGCTAAGAAATCCTGATTGGGAATGGAGCTTTGCCTCGAGTTTTTATTATCAGAACAAGGGGACAGGTGTTTACACTGGAGCACGTGCGAGTGCAGTGAAAAGTGAATATCGTCGCTCCTATTACAGAGAGCCCTTTATTAAAAGTCCCAAACTTGCTCTCATTAGTTACTACAGAATAGAAGGAACAGAAAAACTCCTTCTTACGATCAACCTCCATGCTCTCAACGTTGTCGCTCATTATAAGAATATCGATCAGCTTAAAGAACTTGAAAAAATCATTGAAAAACATGATGGCCCAGTGATTTATGCCGGAGATTTTAATAGCTGGAGCAAAGACCGACTAACCTATCTAGAAGAAGCCCGCGCCCGTTTAGGTTTAACTGAAGTCAGCTTCTATCCGGATAATCGCAAACTCTTTCATGGCAAAAATGTTTTTGATCATTGCTACATCAGAAATCTCAAGCAAACTTGGAGTCAGGCAAAACCAAGAATCGGGACCTCTGATCACACGGCCATGGAATTTGAAGTTGAATATCAAGAATAAGAAAGAGGGCTCCGAAAGGAGCCTTTTTTATTGGAAAAGAACGCCAAGTTTTTCAAACTCACGAGTCATATTAACCCAGCCTTTAGTGTCCGAATAATAATAGCTAGAGAGGCGAAGAAAGAGATTCTTGTTCTTCAAGGATTCTGTTTTTAAGACACTTGCCGGAATTAATAAACCAGACTTAAAATAATCAGGATTAGCATCGTCACTCATCACTTTATAGAAATTCCCGCGGGCTGATTTACCATACTGCCCCTGAAAGTCAGGAAGAACAGGAACTCCAACCATATTATTTTCTGCAATCTCCAATCCTGTTTTGGGATATACATAGAACATACTGATATAGAGGGTGCTGTTGTCCATTCCATCAAGCAATGCTTCAATCGATGTGAGAAAATTTCGACCACGACTAGTTACATTTTCAGAATTAACGGTCTTTAAAATAGCACGCCGCTCAGGGAAAACGGAATAATCACGAGGAAAAGTCATAGGACTTTTTAAAGAACCTGTCACAATTTTATTTCTCGCATAAGCAGAAACATAATCAAACGAGATCGTGCCATAACCAGACTTCCCCCAAAGAGAACTCCAGCTATTTTTAAAAGTAAAAAGCCGTTTAGCCATATCGTAACCGACAAGAAGTATAGAGTGACCGCCGCAAAGATTAAGAGTCGCATTGCACTCTTTTGCCATCGCATCGGTCATCACCGCTTCGCCAGTTTGGGAGTTCCATCCTTTAGGATGAACAGGAACTCCTACTATCACCGGCTGGCGATCTTGGGCCATAATTTCAATAATTTTTTCTAAATCGATATTGTAAATTTCTGGAACAAAAGCCGAAGCATCAAGAATTTTACTTTTAAGATTTTGACTTGGTTCATTGTGAGAATAACAATTTGTTGGCGTAAGACTTTGTCCTTCGATGATCTTCCCACAAGGCATTCCAGGACTGAACCAAGATGGAGAAAAAGGAAGATCGCGCTCAAGTAGAACTCCCCCTTTCACAATTCCATCAACATTCTCATGTGCAAGAGAACCTTCAGAATCAGAACGAATTTTTAAATCCCCTTTCACTTTCCAAATCAAATACTCTTCAGAAAGGTTCACTTCAATTCCCTGCTTTTGCTTTATTAAACTTTCAAGTAAAGCATTCGTCGTAAAAAAAGCGCAACTTCCTCTGTCTCCCTGAGTTTTGACTTCTGTTTGAATGTTTGCCAAATCGACTGCCTGGGGATAGACAGAAAGATTGGTCATTTCTTTATTACGATTCATCAAAGCTCGCCCTTCTGTTTTTACATAGGGATCGAGTTTAAAATTCATCTCTTTAAAACGATAATAAGATGCAGCGGGAATGGATTCCTTAGCCCAAGCAAATGAAAAAGCGATAAATGAAAGTATAAAAATGAGAGTCTTCATTGTTTCCTTCACAAACAAAAAGAAGAAGCCGAATGTAGAACTTTAGGTGAATTTCGTCATTGCCCTGTGTAAAAAAGAAGGGCTCCACAAAGGAGCCCTTCAGCAACCATTTTTTTACTAATTAGAGACGGAAACCAAGTTTTGTATAATCACGAGTTAGCTTCACCCAACCGTCTGTATCACTATAAATATAAGTGGAGAATCTCAAATAACCGTCCTTATTCCCTACGACCTTAAGGTCTAAAATCTCTTCAGGAATATCTAGCTTACCAGAGACAGGGCCTGAACCAGCTTGCCCATAGACGCGATAAAAACCTGCCCTAGCGTATGCCCCATACTGCTTTTGAAGTTCTGCAAGAACAGGAACTAAATCTGCATTGTCATCTGTCATCGTTCCAGCAGCTTTAGGAGTGGCAAGGAAAGCACTTACGTAAAAAGCTACGTTTTTCATATTGCTTGTGCTTCCTGAAAAGCTTGTGGAAATAGACTTACGACCTTGGGCCAAGCTTGCTAGAATTGTTTGCACTTTATCAAGCTTCACTGAACGAACCACAGGGGTCTGATAGTCAGCAGGAATATTCACTTTTGCATTCAAGACACCAGTAACCGCTGTTCCGCGTGAATACTGATCGACGTAATCAAAAGAAATTTCTCCATAACCTTTTTTCCCCCAAGTAGGGCTCCAGCTATTTTTAAACATGAAAACACGCTTCATACGATCATAGCCGGTGAGCATAATGGAGTGGCCCCCGCAAAGACCAGGCTTGGACTGACATTCAGCTCTCATTTCTTCATTTAAAATCACCACGCCAGTCTTTTCATCCCAGCCTCTTGGGTTTACAGGGACACCAATGATTACTGGTGTTTTCTTTGTCGCCATATTTTGAACAATCTTGGCACTCTGACTTTCAAAGATCACAGAAGTGAAAGCTGTTGCAGGAATCACTTTTGTTAGAATATCTGAGCCTGGTTTATTGTGAGAATAGCAAGTTGTTGGGGTTTTAGGATCCCCATCTTTGTTTTTTCCGCAAGGGAGTCCCGGAGTAAACCATGAGGGTTGGAAAGGCATATCCTTTTCTAAAACAAATCCTGCTTTAGCAACATACTTCAAATTGATATCAGCAAGAGAGCCATCAGTCGTGGCCATCTGCTTAGCTTCTCCCTTCACCTTCCAAATCAAATACTCTTCTGAGAGATTGACCTCAATACCTTGCTTCTGCTTAATCAAACTTTCCAAGAGAGCATTGGAAGTAAAAAAGGTACAGCTTCCTCTGTCGCCTTGATTTTTGACAACAGACTGAGTCGGAGTCAAATCCACTGATGGTGGAAAAGCTGAGAGCCCATCATCGGCTGCTTTGTCATCATTGATAGGACGTGGCTCCTCATCAACGTAAGGATCAAGTTTGTAACTAAAATTGTTGAATTGATAACGGCCAGCTGGTGCTTCAGGATCTTTGGCCACAGCACTTTGAAGGACACCTAAAGAGACTAAAGTGAGCAGAAACTTATTCATGGGGGTTTCTCCTTTTTAAAGACCTCTCCTAGTCTTAATTGCGATAGAGATTAGTTGAGCTTGGAGTTCGAAACAGTCCCCTTGTAAAAAGGACAGGTCTGAAATTACGTTTCTTTTAAAGTTCGTTAAACATTTTCCCGATAGATAAAGGTATGAAACTCATTAAGCGCTTCGAAGGCCTTATCCAAAAGGCCCATCATATTGTTATTTCAACTCATCTGCATCCAGATGCCGATGGAATTGGAAGTCAGATTGCGCTTTGTATTGCGCTGAAATCATTGGGTTATAACTGTTTTTGTGTCAACGAAGAGTCCCTTTTGGAGCGCTACCGTTACATGGACACAGAGGGCATTGTTCTGAGCTACCACGATTATGCCAAAAAACATCACGGGCCCATTGATCTGTTTATCGTCGCCGATGCCAACACTCAAACTCGCATAGGCGAGAACATGAGTAAGCTCCTGATTCAATCCAAAGAAATACTTTTTATTGATCATCATCCCTGCGCCCATGAAGTCGCTGCCCTTCACTGCATCGACACGACGGCAGCGGCCACTGGGGAGTTGGTAGGAAAATTGATTAAGGCACTCAATGTACCGATGAGCTCTGCGATTGCTCTTCCCCTTTATACAGCGATCCTGATCGATACCAATAGCTTCCGCTATCCTTCAGTCACCAATGAAACACATAAATTGGTTTCAGAACTGATGAAGGCCGGAGGGGTGAAATCTCCAGAAGCATATAATCTGATCTACGGCACAAAAAAAATTGGCCACATCCAAATGCTCGGTCAGATTCTCTCTTCAGCACAAACAACTGAGGATGAAACTATCGCCTGGCTGTCTGTGACCGAAGAAAAACTCAGTAAATATCAAGTTGATCCCGAAGACACTTTAGCCTTCGTCAATCACCTGCTCGTCTTGGATAAAGTCAAAATTGCCTGTATGTTTAGGGAACAGGGACATCAAGTGAAAGTTTCCCTACGCTCCAGCGGCGATGTAGACGTCGGTATTATGGCCCAGGCCTTAGGCGGTGGCGGGCACAACCACTCGGCGGCGATGATTTTTCAAGGAAATCTCGAAAGTGTGATCAAGACCACCATTCAAAAATTAAAAGTTATGTTGAAGGACTATAAAGAAGAAACTTAGGTCAGAATTTTTGAGAGCGCTTCTTTTTCTTTATCACTAAACTTAAAAGCCCCTTTAGAAAGAATGTCTTTAAGCTTTCCTACAGTCGCAGGATCAGTAGGATTATTTTTTCCAACATCACTAGGACGCTCTGTGGGAACTTCGCCTTCTGTCTCAGCTGCATTTTGAACAGGATTCTTTTTAGCATCCTCTTCAGCTTGTTTTTTAATCGCTAAAGCACGCTTGGCTTCCTCACCTTTTCGTTGAACAGCTTCCCAGTCATCATTCATTCCCATGCTAGGTTGAGCTTCAACCTTTGCAGTCGTAGTCTTTTGAACAGGGTCATTTTTTTTAGCAAGTTTTGTGCGAATTTCTTCTTCAGAAACTGCAGGTTTTTCTTTTTGTTTTTCTTTCAGTGTTTTTTGGGGAGCATTTTTTTGTACAGCTTTACTCTTACTGCTAGACGCCGTTTTCTTTCCACGATTTTCTAAAGCTGACATCACATTCATAAAAACCTGAGTAAAAGGCCATATTATCTTGTTAAAAGTTCTGCCCCTTACCCTTTTTCATTATAGCTAAATTGCGCTAAAGTTTCTTCTGGGCAAGCTTTGCTTTCATTCATCAGAGAAGGAATAAATACTATGCAATTTCCACGAGATATTAAGGCCGTCATTTTGGATATGGATGGAACTTTGCTCAATACAGAACCCTTACATGCCAAGGCCATCGAGACCATACTCGTACAAAATGGACTTAATATCACCGCTCATGAAATCGAAGAACGCTTTTATGGAATGAGTGACACTGAAGTTTTTAAGCACTTTGAAAATTCACTATTTTTAGAACTCGATACTTTTCTCAAAGAAAAAAATACATTGATAAAAAAGCTTATTACTGAATACAGTTACGAAGATTTTTGCAAACTTCTCACTCCCGGGGTAAGCGATTTTCTCTCTGAAATGAAGAAAAAAAATATCAAACTTGCTTTAGTGAGTGCCTCAGAAAATGAAGTCATTGAAGCAGTTCTCACTCATCTCAATTTGAAAGACACTTTTGAATTTTTTGTTGGAAGACAACATACTCAGTACACAAAACCAAATCCCTCTCCCTACTTTTTTGCCCTACGCTTACTTCAAGTGCAGACAAATGAAGCGTTAATTTTTGAAGATTCCCCTTCAGGACTTAAAGCGGCCCTAGGCACAGGTGCCAAAGTGGTTCAAGTCACCACCTTTTCTCCACCACTTAAAGAGCAAGTTTCAATTAACATTGACAACTTTTCTTGCATCACTTTTGCAAACTAGTTGAAAATTCGTGACTCCCCTTTTCTCCCTAGCTTTAAGAATATAAAATTTTTTTCTTTTACAATTCCAAATACTTGATTGGTTTTATCTGGTTTTTCTTTGGAAGACATTTGTTTCAAAACGCACTCGCCCGTAAACTGACTTCAAGACATGGTGCGCACCATGAAAACTAAAAACAGTTTTTTAAAATAGCTTTCTCTCCTTGGTTGTACGTTTGTTCATGTGGTACGTCGGTTGTGGCAAGGTAGAAGAGGCGATCAAAGAAAACGACGTTTTCTTTGAGACAAATTTATGAGTATTTTTAAGATTAAAGCCATTGTGATGGCAATGTTCCTTTCTCTCTTTTTGGTAAGCTGTGGTGGTCAACAAGGTACTAGCAACCTTCAAATCCCCGGAGTAGATGGCCCTAAAGTTACATTGATGTCAGACAGTGTATTGATTAGCGCGGTTTTCCAAAACTTGATCTTGGATGGTGGTTTACGTTACGCCATTCCTAAGTACCCTAACTCTTTCATTGAAGTTGGCCCAGACTTCCAGTCCGGTGGTACTTTGATGAGCGTAAACGTTTCATTGAAAGACATTTTTGCTCACGTTGATGGTGGTTTAACCCTTCTTGAGCCACAAAAACTCCCTGGCGGTCGTCCTCTCCCAGGCGTTCTCTCTGGACAACTCCCTGCTGTTGCTTTCAGCATCGAAAAGTTCAAGAACATGAGCGTTTATCTTGGACCTAAAGTATTTGGTGTGTTCTTCCCTATCAATCTTGATATCGGTGTAAACAACATCATTACAGCTCGCTACTATGTTAATAGTCAAAGAGGCGGTAACTTGTCTCTCGTAGGTAAAGATGAAAAAGGTGAAAACTCTGGTTTCCTTCTTCTCTTAGACTTAGGCCAATCTCAAATCAACCAACTCAGAAAATTGGTTAAATAGTAGAGCCTAATAACGAGTTACGACCCACCTGCCCGTAAAATATAAAGTTTCTTCTTCTGCCCCGGCCGTTCTGGCCGGGGTTTTTACGTTTTAAAATCATAAGGTTAGCCGTTTTTTCCTCCGGGCCGACAAAAAGCTCAAGCTTGTGAAAAGTTAAACCGATGAGATTTCAAAAGCGAAAAAAATCCAACAACGGAGGACCATATGAAAAAGTCGTTACTACTCGCTATTTTTATGTCCATGGCATTATTCTTCACAGGATGCGGCCCTGGCGGTACAGCTAACGTTCAAATCCCTGGCGTTTCAGGCCCAACAGTGGCTCTCGAAAATGATCATATCTTGATCGATATGACTTTCGAAAAGATCATGATGGAAGGCTCACTTCGTTACGCTATTCCAAAAGTAGATGATTCTTATGTAGACCTCAGCGCTGACGCCACAACTGGCGGCGCTCACATGTCTTTTGTGGTAAGCATCAATGGTCTTCTTAAGGGCCTTGGCACAACCATAGACCCTCTTAAACTCCCAGGCGGTCGCCCACTTCCAGGTGTTGCTTCAGGAGCCCTTCCAGCTGTCGCCTTCACTATCGAAAAATTTAAAAACGTTACTTTCTATATTGGCAAAGACGTTTTCGGTTTCTTCGTTCCATTTGATGTAGGCTTTGACGCCAACATCGCCAGCTTCCGCTACTACATTGGCAGCAAGCGTGGTGGGAATATCTCCCTCGTGGGTCGTGACACAGAAGGTGCCAACTCTGGTATCCTCCTTCTTCTCGACATGAACGCACAAGTTCAAGCGAAACTCCGCGACTATCTTGCCAGATAATTTCTAAGACGTGAGTCTAAGAAAGCAAGAGAAAGGGCACCAAACGGTGCCCTTTTTTTTATCCTAACAGTTTCCTAAAAATTCCAAGGTGAAATCCTTTCGTCGATTTTTTTTCCTCTCAAAACTTAACGCATCTCCCCTTTAAAAAGAACAATTATATCAACTATTATGACTATGAAAATTCGGACTCAACGTGTTCGTTTTTTTTCAAACTTTCGACGAAAAAAAATCTCAGTTTTTGTCTAAGTACTCCGATAGGCAAACTCGCCGACACGAAAAAAAGTCCTAGCGGAAATTCCCTGAAAGGAATCTAAATTTATTCTATGATCTTTTTGTTAAAAATAACTTTTCTCAATAACCAAAACGACTTCTCAATAAGTCATTAATTGCAACAAGGGAGCTTTATGAGCAAAAAGTATGTTTATTCATTCGGAGCCGGAAAAGCCGAAGGTGACGGCAGCATGAAAATGCTTCTCGGTGGTAAAGGTGCTGGTCTTGCAGAGATGTGCAAAATTGGTCTTCCTGTACCTGCTGGTTTTACTCTTTCAATCGACGCTTGCGCTGAGTACTATGAAAATGGAAAGAAATTTCCTAAGAGCTTAGAAGCAGAAATCAAGCAACACATTGCTAAACTTGAAAAAACAACTGGTAAGAAGTTTGGTGACAAAAACGATCCTCTACTTGTTTCTGTTCGTTCAGGTGCTGCTCGCTCTATGCCTGGTATGATGGAAACTATTTTAAACCTTGGTTTGAACGACGTTTCTGTTGAAGGTCTTGCTAACAAGATCAACAACCCACGTTTTGCTTATGACGCTTACAGAAGATTTATTCAGATGTATTCAACAACTGCAATGGGTCTTTCTAAAGAGCCAATGGAGCACATGCTTCATGAAACCAAAGCTCGTTTGGGCATCAAAAATGACCCAGAAATTCCTGCAGAAGAATTGAAAGAACTTTGCAGAAAGTTCAAGCAATTCTACAGCGAAAATATGAATGGCCAAGAGTTCCCACAGAACACTTATGACCAACTTGTTGGTGCGATTAAGGCCGTTTTCAATTCATGGCAAGCTGATAAAGCTGTGACCTACAGAAGAGTTGAAAAAATCACTGACCTCAAAGGTACTGGTGTAAACGTTCAGCAAATGGTGTTCGGTAACAAGGGCGACAGCTCTGGTACCGGCGTTTGCTTCACACGTGACCCTAACGATGGTAAGAACGAATTCTACGGTGACTACCTCATCAACGCTCAAGGTGAAGACGTGGTTGCTGGTATTCGTACTCCTCTTAAACTTGTTGAACTTCACAATCAAATGCCTAAAGTTTATAAGCAACTTTGTGA